>Ga0208826_1000752_pt1 | contig 31425 bp, 22 predicted proteins | sample AD_UKC115_MetaG_FD_184451 | JGI IMG/M metagenome (GOLD analysis project Ga0208826, IMG submission 184451) | Active sludge microbial communities of municipal wastewater-treating anaerobic digesters from Hong Kong - AD_UKC115_MetaG (SPAdes)... | ecosystem: Engineered > Bioreactor > Anaerobic >...
CTGAAGCCAGTTTGGCAATTATATTGGCTGTAGCTGGAGCTATGACCAGCAGCGAGACTTCAGAAGCCAGAGTAATATGTTCTATCGGACGCTGCTTCTGGTCAAAAAGCCTGACAACAGCTGGCTGTCCGGACAGAGCGGTAAAAAATTCAGGCTGGATAAAATTGGTCGCCCGTTCAGTCATAATAACCTGAACAGCCAGATCTTCTTTCTGAAACAGGCGAATAATATCAGCCGCTTTATAAATGCTGATGGAAGAAGTGACGCCCAGAGCTATTTTGTTCATCTCCTCTCCTCGCTTTTAAGATATGGAGCCAGCCTCGAAACTTTTCAAAATTTCCCGGAATTCCTTCTGCCTTGCCTGGAATTGACAGCGGTGAGCAATAATAATTGACCGCAACTCTTCCACCGCTTTATCCAGTTCTCCATTAATAACCAGATAATCAAAAATGTCAGACTGTAGAATCTCCTTTCTGGCATTTTCAAGACGAAGAGCAATAGCCTGAGGACTGTCAGTTTTTCGTTCCCTCAATCTTTTTTCCAGTTCAGAAAAGGAGGGAGGAACAACAAAAATCAGACTGGCCTCTTTCAGCCTGGCTTTAATCTGCCTGGCTCCCTGAACATCAATGTCGAGAATAAGATCCTTATTTTTTGATTTATTTTCAATTTCGGCCAGAGAAGTCCCGTACCATTCTCCGTGAACCAGGGCTGACTCGGCCAGTGCTCCGGCTGCCTGCAGCCTTTGAAATTCTTCGCGACCGACAAAATAATAATCGCGGCCATTAACCTCTTCCGGCCGTGGAGCTCTGGTGGTATGAGAAACAGAAAAATCCAGTCCAGGCAAACCGGCTAGAAGCTGCTTGATCAGAGTAGACTTACCACAGCCGGAAGGTCCTGAAATGACAAAAATCATTGTAGGCTGGCCTTTCTTTTCCTTTTGTCCTATTTTAACAGATTTTTATTCTAAATTCTGAACCTGTTGGCGCATGCTTTCGATTTCGTTCTTAATCAAAAGACAATGCTCGATGATCCCCGGGTCCTGGGCCTTCGCGTTTAGCGTATTAGCCTCTCTTGATAACTCCTGAGCCAGAAAATCAAGTTTCTTACCAACCGGCTCATCCACTCCGGGAAGCAGCAATTCAGCCACAGCTTTGAGGTGGCTTTTCAGCCGGTTTATTTCTTCCACTACATCAAATTTTTGCATCAGGTAGGCCACTTCTTCCGATAGCCTGTCTTCGGAGAGAGCATTATGGTTAAGATCTTTGAGCTTCTTGACCAGCTTTTGCCGCAATTCGCCTGGCTGTCGTTTAAACAGGTTTTCAATAACCCTCAATGATTTTTTTATCCGGCTAAGGTGACGATGCAGTTGTCGGCTGATCTCCCGGCCTTCTTTTTCTCTCTGCTTTAAAATCTCTTCCAGCGTCTCGTCGAAGGCAGCCAGAATGAAGTTTTTATCACTTCTGGTCAATTCCCGCTGATTAATGGTAATAACTGGCGGGAGCCGCAGGAGTTCACTCAGAGTCAGGTTGAACTGCAGCCCGGTTTCGTCAGCCAGGGCCCTAAGCTCGCTTATCATTTTTGTTAATAAGGGACGGTTAACAGCAAACTGCCAGCTATCTGGCGAGAGAAAATCAATTTCGGCCAGAACTTCCACCCGGCCCCTCGAGATTTTTTTCTGACAGACTGTTCGGAGTTCATTTTCTAGCTCACCCAGACCAGGTCCCTTAAATACCCAATCAAAAAAACGGTGATTCAAGGTCTTGATAAAAATCTTGACCCTTAAGTTGCTGGAATTAAAACTCTTTTCAGCAAAGCCGGTCATGCTGCGAATCATCTGGATTTCTCCACTTTAGTTAGATTCAGCCGATACCAAGCATTTTTCTGGCCAGAGACAGGGCGTTATAAGCTGAGCCCGCACTCAAATTGTCAGCTGCCACCCATAACCAGAAACCTTCTGGTTTATCTACCGCTTTTCTCAGCTGGCCGATAAATATTTCATTTTTGCCAGCCACCAATCTATTTGATATCAGCTGGGAACTATCAGCAGGAAAATATTTAAAAAGGCGATTTCTTTTCAAGGCACTTTCAATATCAGCTACCTCTCTCTTTTCGGCCAGTTCGGTGTAAAGCATGAAACTATAACCATGAAAAACCGGAACCTGGACCACAGATAAAGTGAAATTTATATCTTTACCAGTCAGAATTTTTTTTATCTGTTCCTCCAGTTGCCCTTCCTGCCAGACCTGACCAGCTGTAGCCAGCTTCTCTGATAGAGGAAAAGAATTAAAGGCAATTGGTTCAGAGAAAATTTTCCTTTCATAATTTTCACCAGACAACAGGGCGAAGCTTTCTTCAGCCAGTTCCTCCAGCCCACCCTGATCGAAAACAGAGACCGGCTGGAGCCCGACCGCCAGAGCTCTAACCACCGGCAGTGAGCTGGCCAGAGTAAACAGGACCTGAGAGAGAATTATGGACACCGGCTGAGGATTAGCTACCAGCCAGATTTCTTTATTGTCAAGAATCTGATCATTAACGCCAGCGACTACCGCCGGGATCTCCAGCTCCCCACTAAAACTTCCAACCAGATCAATGGCCCGGAAGCCTTTATCCCTGGCCAGATGACCAAATTCAAGATTGGTCTGCCGATCAGCAGCCAGGAAAACCAGATCCAGCCCTTCCAGCAAATAGGCATCGGGATGATGGATGACTTTAGCTTCGCCTTTAAATTCGGTCAGCTGGCTGTATTCTTCCTCAACTCCAGGATCGTAAAACTCTATTGATTTAAGTGGCAGAGAGCTGGCCGCCAGCGCTTCCCTTAATTCCTGGGCAGCGAGCGACCCTGTTCCAATTAAAGCAACCCGGAACTGGCGGCTGGAGGTTTTATTCATGAGACTCTACTTTTTCCTTATATATCACAATCCTTCGATATATTTCATCTTTCAGTTTCAGCTTTTTCTTTTTCAACTCTTTTTCAGCCAGTTCTTCACTGGCGGTCAATAGACCTTTTCCCTTTAGCTTCAATAGAGCTTGTTCTATTTCCTGGTGCTGCTGATACAGCTGACAAAAAGCCTCATCCTGCTGGATAAGCACCTCTTTTATTTCATCTTCTTCCATTTTTTCTCCGCAAAAAAGCATAACACAGGGCCAATTTGATTTCAATTTGCGCCTGAAAAAGACAGCGAGCCCCGGCCACAGCTTCAGTCGAGCTTATTTGAGTTCTGCCAAAAATTCCCAGTTGACATTACTCCGACTCGTTAATATACTTATTAAGCGGTTTTTAAAATCAGATTCAATCTATGGCCAGGTAGCTCAGACGGTAGAGCGAGGGACTGAAAATCCCTGCGTCGGCGGTTCAATTCCGTCCCTGGCCATTTTTCTTTTTAGAGACAGTCAGTTTCTTTCTCGGTTGTGTTTTTTACCTCAGAACTTGTAGGAAACTGAAACAGTTGGAGTAACCTGGTACATTTTATAGGTGCCGGGCATGGCCTGCCAGTGACCTGCCTCTCCACCGGTATCTTCCAGGTTTATCTGCCGATTTTTGCCCTTCAAATATTCAAATCCCCAGCTGATGGATAAGCCTTTCCAGTCATAGCCAAAGCCGGCTGTTATTCCGTCACAATCAAAGGTTGGTAGCAGGACTGTCTGGGTGTGATCGGGTCCAGGGGCAGGATCATGATAATAGCCAGCTCTCAAAGCAAAATGCTGACTTAAGCGGTATTCAGCTCCAAAACGCACCTGGACGGTATTTTCCCAGTCAAGAGGCCTGACCTCAGCCAGGTTGGCCGCCATCAGCTCAGCCCAGGTAGGATCCAGATAACTGGTCGTTATATCACTGAGCTCCGACCACTTGGCCCACTGAACATCGGCATTTAAAGTCAGTCTTTCCAGTGGTGTAATGGATATTCCGCCCCCGATAAACCACGGCCATTTTATTTCTCTTCTAACCTCAGAGTTGGTTGGATAGCCGACAACACTGAGATTATACATATTGATCTTGCTCCGGAATTTGATGGTCGATGGACTCTTAACAGTCAAGCCAACGCTCAGCCAATCAGCTGGTCTGGCCAGTAAGCCAAAGGTCACTCCCCAGCCAAAACCGTGCAGCCCTTCTTCATACTGGCCAGCATCAAAATAAGTCCCAGGAGATATCTCCAGCTGACCGGCCCACTGGCTCCATTTCATCGAGCCATAATTCAGGTTAAAAGTTGCTCCCAGACTCAGCCGATCACTAATCTTCCAGGCAACCAGCGGCGACAGAGTCATCATTTCAATTTTACTTTTCCACTCATAACTGTTACCACCGGCCAGCTGTTTAAAATCTTCGCCTTTCCAGCTAGTTCCAATTTCAGCCGGTGTATAAAAACCGATTCCGACAACAACCCGTTCAGAGACGGGTTGATAATAAGCTAGAAGAAAACTAAGATAATGAGAAAACTTGGTTTTAGCCTGAAGAGATGAATCCGGTTCGTAACGATTGGTCGGCATAAAGTCGGCGGCTGTAGTTCCAAACAGTGGCCGAGAAAGGAAACCTGCACCAGCCGGGTTCCAGTAAACCAGGCTGAAGTCATCAGCCAGACCGATAAAGGCACCTCCCATCGACACGGCCTTACTCCCCAGACCATTTAAACTGAGGCCATTAGCCTCCAGCAGACCAGTCAGAAGGCATAAACTTAAAATAAGTAAACCTATCTTTTTTCTGTAGCCAGAGAACATGATCAGCTCCTTTCTTCTCTTTTTTAACAGTTAAGTTTTTTTACTTACCTTACTTTTTTTTAAAAATAATTTCTCCCCTGGAGTCGATATCAATCACCACCGTCTCTCCTTCTTTAAATTCACCAGCCAGGATTTTCATAGCCAGTGGATTTTGAACCTCTCGCTGAATGACTCTTTTGAGCGGTCTGGCTCCATAAACAGAATCAAAGCCACGTTCAGCCAGGAGTTCCTTAGCCTTGTTTTTGATCTCCAGATTAATCTTTTTATCAGCCAGACGCTGGCGCAAAAGATCAATCTGAAGGTCAACGATCTTTAAAATGGTCTCTTTCGACAGCGGCTTAAAGATTATAACTTCATCAATCCGGTTAAGAAATTCCGGTTTGAAGTGGCTTTCGAGGATTTTCCGAACTTCTTTTTCCATTGTCTCATAATCCTGGCTTAACTCTTTAATAATCTGACTGCCAAGATTAGAGGTCATGATGATCAGAGTATTCCTGAAATCAACAGTTGTCCCTTTGCCATCGGTCAGGCGGCCATCATCCAGAATCTGCAACAGAATATTAAAGACATCGGGATGAGCCTTTTCCACCTCATCCAGCAAGATCAACGAGTAAGGCCGCCTTTTGACCGCTTCCGTCAGCTGGCCACCTTCCTCATAGCCGACATAGCCAGGCGGGGCACCGATCAATCTGGCGACGGTGTGTTTTTCCATATATTCTGACATGTCCAGCCTGACCATAGCCTTTTCGTCGTTGAAGAGGAATTCGGCCAGAGCCCTGGCCAGTTCGGTTTTACCCACTCCGGTCGGTCCAAGAAAGAGAAAAGAACCTATTGGCCTGGTTGGCTCCTGCAGTCCGGCCCTGGCCCGCCTGATAGTATCAGCCACAGCTCTGATAGCCTGTTCCTGACCGATAACCCGCTTGGACAGGATCTCTTCCATTTTGAGCAATCTTTCCACTTCGCCCTCGAGCATTTTGGAGACAGGAATTCCAGTCCAGCGGCTAACCACCTCGGCCACATCCTCTTCATCCACCTCTTCTCTCAGCATCTTACCCTGCTTTTGCAATTCAGCCAGTTGCTGGGAAAGCCCGTCAATTTTTTTATTCAGCTCGATTAATCTTCCATAACGAATTTCAGCCACTTTTTCCAGATCACCACGCCGCTCAGCATTCTGTTCCTCTACCCGGAGAGCATCACGCTGTTCTTTTAACCTGTTTATCTGTTCAATCAGGTCTTTCTCCTGTTTCCACCTGGCTTTTAAAGCATCCCTTTTTTCAGTCAGTTCACTGAGTTCCTTTTCGATTTTCTCCAGTCGTTCAACTGAGGCCTCGTCTTTTTCCTTCTTCAAAGCCTGCCGCTCGATCTGGAGCTGGGTAATCTTTCTTTCCATCTCATCTATTTCTTCCGGCAAGCTGTCCAGCTGAACCCGAATGCGGGCAGCAGCCTCATCAATGAGGTCAATAGCTTTATCTGGCAGGAAACGATTGGTGATATAGCGATTGGAGAGGACCGCAGCTGCCACCAGAGCTGAATCTTTGATTTTTACACCATGATGGACTTCATACTTTTCCTTAAGCCCGCGCAGAATAGAAATAGTCTCTTCAACCGATGGTTCGCCGACATATACAGGTTGAAAACGTCTTTCCAGGGCTGGGTCTTTCTCGATGTATTTTTTATATTCATTGAGGGTAGTTGCTCCAATGCATCTCAGTTCACCCCTGGCCAGAGCGGGCTTCAGCATATTAGAAGCATCAATAGCTCCTTCGGCTGCCCCAGCTCCGACAATCGTATGCAGCTCATCGATGAACAGAATGATATTACCCGATTCTTTTATTTCCTTCAGCAGAGCTTTTAATCTATCTTCAAATTCTCCCCGGTATTTGGTACCGGCCACCAGAGCTCCCATATCGAGAGCCAGAAGTTGTTTTTCCTTAAGCGATTGGGGTACATCTCCATTAGCAATCCTTTGAGCCAGCCCCTCCACAATGGCTGTCTTACCGACGCCGGCTTCTCCTATCAAGACCGGATTGTTCTTTGTTCGCCTGGAAAGAACTTGAATTACCCGGCGTATTTCCTCCTCTCGACCAATAACAGGGTCAAGCTTGCCCTGCTTGGCCAGAGCGGTCAGATCCCGGGCATACTTTTCTAACGCCTGGTATTTTGATTCTGGTTCAGCATCAGTGATTCTCTGACTTCCCCTGATGTCCACCAGTGCTTTAAGAACAGCTTCCTCATTAATCTTATATTTTTGAAGAACTCGACCAATGCCCAGGTGCTTAAGCCTGACCATGGCTAGAAAGACGTGTTCGGTAGAAAGATATTCATCTTTCAGCTTCTCCGCCTGCTGCCAGGCCTCGTTCAGGACCTCATTCAGTTCGCCCGAAAGATATATTTCACCTGTTCCCTGAATTTTCGGGAAACGGCTTAATATCTGGTTGAGTTCATGTTGCAGGTCAGAAGGGTTAACCTCCAGCTTGGTCAACAAGCTATTCACAATATTCCCTTCCTGATTTAAAAAACTCCACAGCAGATGTTCAGGCTTCAATTCCTGATGGCCAAGTTCTTGAGCCTTCGATTGAGCCAGTTGGAAGGCTTCCTGCAACATAACCGTTAATTTATCCCATCTCATGGTTAGCCTCCTTTCATCTAGAACTACATTTTTTGTCAGATAATGTCAAAAAAGTATTATTCTTAGATCTTATAATTAATGACTGAAATCGATGGGTTTCTTTTTTTATTTTACCCCTATTTCCTCTTCAGGTAAATACCCCACCCGCCAGTCCGAGCCATGGTGGCCAGGCCTCATCCCTTAAAATTTTTATTTACCCTCTTGACAAGCTGCAAAAAATAAATATTTTCTGCTGAAGGAGCGTATTATGGAAGAAATAGAAATATCAAGCTGGGCAACTCTGGACACTCTAAAAAAGGCAGCCGATGTCGTTGAAACAGTCGGCGATCTTCATTCCGATCAGGAAATGTATGTCTTCTGTGTTCTGGACGAAGACTACTTTGAATTAGGCTATAGCGCAGTTGGCCCTAATTATTTAAGGCACTATGCTGATGAAGACGAGTTTGCTGAGGCTATAGAAAAGAGAAGAGAAGGCTTCGATGAATCGTTTGTTGACGATGAAGATTATGATGATCTCGAAGACGAAGATTTCGATTTTGACGACGAATCCGACGACTTATAGGGCGAGCTGGAACTACCAAGCTTTCCCTTTAATTCAACCAATAACTCCAGAGCCTGAAGGGGCGTTAGCTCATCAGGTTCGAGTTCGAGCAATTTTTGCTTGATTTCCTGGAGTGCAGCCAGTTCCCGATCCTCATTGAACAACCAGAGCTGGGCCGGCTGATAATTGTTAATCTGATGATAAGCCAATCGTGGCTTCCCCTGCTCATCAATCTCCAGTTTTTCCAGGTTAAAAAGAATTTCTCTAGCTCGTTTGATGACTGCCGGTGGCAGCCCAGCCAGTCTGGCTACCTGCAGCCCATAACTCCGATCGGACGGTCCGGGGCTTATTTTTCTGAGGAAAATGACCCTGTCCTGAAATTCTTTGACTGCTACATGATAATTCTTAATCCGGGGAAAAGTTGAGGCGAGTTCGGTTAACTCATGGTAATGAGTGGCAAACAGCGTCTTAGGCCTGATTCCATCCAGCTGATGTAAATATTCAGCTATGGCCCAGGCCAGGCTTAAACCATCAAAGGTACTCGTTCCACGGCCGACTTCATCCAGAAGAAGCAGGCTCCTTTCGGTCAGGCTGTTCAAAATACTGGCCGTCTCCACCATTTCTACCATGAAGGTGGACTGGCCGGCCGTCAGGTAATCGGTAGCTCCGACCCTGGTAAAGATTCTATCCACCACGCCGATTCTGGCTGCCTCCGCCGGCACAAAAGAACCAATCTGGGCCAGAATGCAGATTAAAGCCACCTGTCTCAGATAGGTTGATTTCCCACCCATATTGGGACCAGTAATGATCAGGATCTGATGATCGTCTCCATCGAGATAGGTATCATTGGGGATAAAAGGCTCTTTTTGAGTCATCTCAATGACCGGATGGCGACCGGCAGTGATGGAAATTATCTGGCCGCTGTCCACCTCTGGTCGCCGGTAATTTCTTTCATGAGCCAGCTCGCCCAGACTTAAAATAACATCCAGCCGGGCCAGATTCTGACCAATTTGCTGCAGCCTGGTTACCTGCTGTCCTATTTCCCCCTTTACTTTCAGAAATAGCTCATATTCCAGTTCGTTGATTCTGGCCTCTGCTCCGAGAACACGCTCTTCATATTCCTTAAGCTCAGGTGTGATAAATCTTTCGCTGTTGACCAGGGTCTGCTTGCGGATATAGTCTTCTGGAACAGCCTGAAGGTTGGCTTTAGTTACCTCGATATAGTAGCCAAAGACCTTGTTATAGCGGACTTTAAGCGAGGAAATCCCCGTCCTATCCCTTTCTTTCTTTTCAAGCTGAGCGATAAAACTTTTTCCGGAATGACTGATTGCCCTGAGCTCATCCAGTTCCCGGTCAAATCCATCTCTGATGATGCCGCCTTCCTGTAGCAAATAAGCAGGCTCATCCAGAATGGCCCGGTCTAAAAGGTCAGCCAGATCAGTGGCCCGATCCCAGCTGGCCTGCAGCTCAAGAAAGAAAGGAGCCGAAAAGTTTTTCAGTTGATTGTCTATATCTGGCAGCGGGAAGAGTGATTTTTTCAGGGCGACCAGGTCACGAGGATTGGCTGCTCCCAGCGAGATTTTGGTGCTCAAACGTTCAATGTCCAGAATTTTTTTTAGCCGGTCTCTTATTTCCTGCCTGATTATAGGTTTCCCGACAGCTTCTTCGACAGCTTGCTGGCGACCGGAAATTTCCGCCGGATCAAGAAGCGGATGTAATAGCCAGTTTTTTAACAATCGCCCCCCGGGAGAGGTCAGCGTATAATCAATAACCCCGAGGAGCGATTCATTCACCTGACCTGTCCTCAGATTTTTGACCAGTTCCAGATTCCTGACCGCCACCGCATCAAGAATCATCATCTGGCTGGATTGAATGAAAGCCAGCCGCTGAATGAAATTAAGGGACTCATGCCTATTTTTTTTAAGGAACGACAGAAGTGCACCGGCGGCCCTGACGGCCAGAGGCCTATCCCCCAGTCCAAACCCTTCCAGTGAGGCCACCTGATAGTGTTCCAGCAAGCAGGAAGCAGCTGGCAGGTACTCAAAAGCCCAGTCTTCAACCGGGCTTAGAGCCAGATTAAAAAAATCATTAGAGGCTAACACTTCCTTTATTACCGCTTCTTTCCCCTGAGGGTAGATTATTTCTTTGGGAGAAAAACGCCAGATTTCATCCAGAATAGCCTTTTTATCCGAAGATGAGCCTTCGAGTGTACTGATCCTGTCTGTTAATAAATCAGCATAAGCTAGGCCCCACTTTTCTTCCTCCATGATCAGGCTGGCCACTCCATAATTTTCTCCAGGTTCATCTGTTTCAATTTCTACCGCAGTCCCGGGAGTCAGGACTTTAAGAACTTCTCTCCTGACCACTCCCCTGGCCAGACGGGGATCTTCCACCTGTTCGCAGATAGCTACCCGATAGCCGGCTTTAAGCAGCCGGGCCAGATAAGAATTGACAGCATGATAGGGAACACCGCACATCGGTACATTTTGCCGTGAGGTTAGAGCAATGCCTAGTACCTGCGACCCAATATGGGCATCTTCATAGAACATTTCATAAAAATCTCCCAGGCGGAAAAAAAGAAGGCAATCCCGGTACTGGGTTTTAATCCGCTGGTACTGCTCCATCATCGGAGTCAGATTGTCATCTTTTAGCATTTCTGGTTTGTCGCACCTTAATTTTGTGTCCTATAAACTATATTATCTGCTATCTTATTTTTCAACCGCCAGCCGGCTGCTCACTGCGTTGCGACCAAACCTCACTACCCCTCCATCCACCCTGGATACTAGGCCTTAACCTGAATGAGAATATCAATTGACATTTGGAGTTTGAAGTTTTAGTATAAAAAACTAGCTATGATCCAAGGTTATGACAGATGAATGCACCTATACTTTTGACCATTTCCAGGATTCTGGCTATACCCGTCCTGGTGGTTATCATGCTGACGCCGTTCCCCGGTCAGGAAATAGCTGCCTTTGCTGTCTTCATTTTTGCCTGCCTGACGGACATGCTCGATGGCTTCTGGGCAAGAAGGAAGAAAATGACAACTGTTCTGGGCTCACTTCTTGACCCGATGGCTGACAAACTGCTTATCGCTTCGGCTTTAATCTGCCTGGTGGAAAGCCATGTCGTTGCCTCCTGGATGGCCATCATCATCATTGGCCGGGAAATTGCTGTGACCGGCTTTCGAGCAATTGCTGCTTCCCGTGGATTAAATATACCAGCCTCCAACTGGGGCAAAATGAAAATGACCCTGGAAACTATTACTATTGCTATTTTGATTCTCGGTCCTGTACATCTGGGCTCGCTTTATAATCTGGCTCAGACAGCTGGTCTGTGGTTAATAGTAGCTCTGGCTCTTTTTTCAGCCATTGAATATTTTGCTCGTTATGGTCCGAGCGTTCTCTCTCAGGATTCACCATCCTGAAGCAGCTTGCCTGAATTTTTCCAGCGAAGCCATATCCTCAATATTATAAAGGGCGGGTGGTTGAGGCCAGCGTCGTGAGATCCTTTTCAGCAGACCGGTTAGGACCTTCCCCGGACCCAGTTCAACTGCCACCTCTATTCCCAGCTCGGCGGCTTTCATCATCGATGGGTACCAGAGAACCGGGTTAACGATCTGCCTGGTTAAAGATTCTTTTACTTCGGCGGCAGTGGTCATGAGTTTACCGGAAAAATTGGAAATAACCGGGAATTCAGGATCTTTGATGGCCACCTGGTCCAGATCAGCTTTAAGTTTTTCTCCCGCCGGGGTCATCAGGCTGGTATGAAACGGACCGCTGACCTGCAGAAAAACAGCCCTTGGAGCCTGCAGCTTCTCGACCGCTTCTTCCACCGCTTTTTTTTCACCGGCAATGACAATCTGTTCATCTGAATTCCAGTTAGCCACCTCGACCACCCCACTTTTTACTTCCCGTAGAGTCTCTTCGATTTTCCTATAATCCAAACCCATGATGGCGGCCATCGTCCCTTGCCCCGGCGGTACCGCCTCCATCATATATTTGCCCCTGTTGGCGACGAGTTTTAAAGCCTGCTCAAAACTCAAGCTGCCTGCAGCTACCAGAGCTGAATATTCCCCCAGGCTGTGACCAGCCGCTACTTCAGGCTTTTCTCCGAGAAGACGATAGGCAATATAGCTCACCGTTAAAAGAGCCGGTTGAGTATTACAGGTCAACTTTAAATCGTCTTCCGGCCCGTTGAAACAGAGCTGCGACAGGCTGAAGCCGAGAAGGTCATCTGCCAGCTTAAAAACCTCCTTAGCTTCCTGGCTTTTTTCGAAAAAATCTTTTCCCATGCCCACCTGTTGTGAGCCCTGACCCGGAAACATAAACAGTCTGGTCTTCATTTTTCCTCCTGCTCTTTAATTTCAACCTTATCCAGGCAATCATAATTTATAATGATTCTGGCTTTTTCTTTGAGATCTGTCATCCACCGGGCCAGCTGATCACGAGCTTTAATTGCCTGCAGCCGATTCTCAATTTCATTCAGTACATTGACCATTTCGGGTACTGCCTGACCTCTGGCTTTAACTTCCGGAACATAGACATCGTTATAGTAGTTTTCCAGTTCCTGCAGTGAAATATGAACTCTCTGGCTGAATCTGGAATTGACAATCTTTTCAAATAAGAGTTTGTTTTCGACATAGGGAATTAGTTCCTCGACCCCCAGGCCAAGAATCTGACACCTGTCTTCAAAGTTCTGGCTACCCAGACTGGCTTTTATTTTTTCTATTTCCTGATCAATTTCCTCTTGACTGAGATTGATCTGCTCCCTGGCCAGATTGACCACCAGCAGTTCATTGAGGTAAATATTGACGAGGTCTTCTTTTTTTAACGGCCTGTCGACCAGGGCCAGCTCAGGCTCCAGCTCGAAGAGGTCGATTATTTTCAAATCATAAAGAGAAACCGGTGTTTCATCTACCATGGCCACCAGGCAGTTAACGATGACCTGGCCCTCGGCCAGCCCGAAAAAAATCAAAAATGATAATAGCCAGAAAAAAGTTCTGCGACCTGAATTTCTTAGTGTCCTCAAGTTATTCTTATTCATTTTAAGCCTGGTTTAGAACATATTTCCTATTGTTAAAAAGAACAGAGGCTTCCATTTTTTCTCAGTGGCGTTCAGATTCCAGCCCATATCAAACCTGATCGGACCGAGTGGGGTTTTCAAGCGAAGACCAAGCCCGACAGCCTGCTTCAGTTCCAGAAAATTAAAATCTTTCATTTCGGCAAAGACATTACCCATATCATAAAAAATTGCCCCGTACAGTCCCGGTATTTTTTTCATCAGCCTGAATCTGGCTTCCATATTAAAAAGAAAAACAGATTTCCCACCGAGAGGCAAGCCTGATTCCGGGTCAAGCGGACCCAGCATTTCAAATGAGGCTCCACGGAAGGAGTTACTGCCACCGGCAAAGAATCTCTCGGGGATCGGCACCAGACCGGAAGCCAGACCAAATCTGACCGTGGTATAAAAATTGGCATTGGTAGAAAGAGGGTAAAAATATTGGAATTTGGCAAAAAGCTTGGAGAAATCAGATTCCGTGCTGAACAGAGGATAAGCTCTTTCCAGGGCCAGGCTGAAAAAGTAGCCGCTTTCTGGATTGAAAGTATCGTTTCTCGTATCCCTGATGAAAGTCATCGAGCCATAGGCTATGGAATAAGGCAACCTTTCTCTTTCCACCTGCGATTCATCTATTTCCAGATGGGTTAACCAGGTTTTCAGCATACCTCCAGCCAGAGCTAAAGAAAAATTACCGGGCAAATTTCTCATGGTGGACAGGCTGAAACCCTGGCGAGCATAGCCGAAACTTGTCCTCTCTTCTCTCTCCAGATAGCCGCTCAGCAGAGTCCTCATTTTTATTCCGAAGATATAAGGTTGCTGATAGGTCCCGACCAATCTTTTATCAATTAAACTCAGCTGACCAACCAGGCTGAACTGCGAGGCATTACGGAAAAAGTTTGACCCTATATACTCGGCTGTTATCCTTGGTCTCAAACCATTTTGCCAGAGAGCAATGGTTCTAACCTCTTCTCTGGTTTCCAGCCCGAGTCCCAGCCCACCATAGTTCTGCTCTCCTTCCCTTACCTGAACAGAAATATTAACGGTCTCGGGACCGGCAGCCAGTTCCTCCACTTTTACCTCAGAAAAGATGCCCAGGTTATCCAGCCCTCTCTTTGTCTCCAGCAAGCGGTCATACTGCGCCCAATCACCTGGCTTGAGCTTAATTTCTTTTTCAATCAGACTCCTGCTGGTCTGCTGATAACCGCTGATGAAGATATTGTCCACCTTCATTCTTCTGCCCTCAGCTATTTTTATAACCAGATCGAAATTATTATCCTTATCTGGCGTAGCTTCTAACCTGACCTCCGTTCCCCTGAAGCCTTTGTTAAGATAAAGGAGATTGATTTTTTCCAGATCTCGCTGTAAATCCGGCTGATAATATGGCTTACCCGGTCTGGCTTCGATTTCCTTCATAATTTCCTGATTCTGCACAGTCTTATTACCCTGAATTTCCAGGCTTTTTATTATCTGTCTCGGTCCTTCTTCTATATAAATGATCGGGGTAACCGAATTATCCTGCCTGACAAAGTTCAGATTGGCTCTGGCCTGAGGAAAACCCTGCCTTTTATAAAATGAGTTGACTCTTTCTGGCAGTTCATAGATCTCCTGGCCGTCAAGATAGGGGAAAAATAAAACCTTATCACCAATTCCCAGGGCTTTTTTCAAACTTTTTTCATCAAAAGCCTGGTTGCCTTTGAATTGAACTTCTTTGATTTTGAATTTTGTTCCTTGATGAACCTGATAGGTAACATAATAATCATTTTCCTTTTTTTCTATCTTTGACCTGACCGTGGCAAAAACATATCCTTTCTTTCTTAAGTGCTTGAGTATGACTGCTTCTCCTTCCGCCAGCGCCCATTCCTCAAATACTTTTTGTTCCCAGACCGGCTGAATCAGCTTAACAGGAAGATTGGCTCCGGTAATCTCCAGATGAATTCGAACTGAGGGATCAACAAAAATTCTGAGGTTAACCTGGCCTTCAGTCCCAGCCGGAGGCTCCGTGGTCAGTTTAATTTCTGCCCAGCGGTAACCAAGCTCGTTATAGGCTTTCTTGATTCTGCTCACACCTTCAGATAACTTTTTGGGCACATAAAAATCCCCCGATTTGACACCTAAGAGCCTTTCCAGCTCGCCTGCCGGTAAAATGTTCTTGCCTTCGAACTTCACCTCGCCGACCGTCAATCTTTTTGAATCGTTCAGAGTAATCCTGACCTCAGCCAGATTGGAGTTGTCTAACTTTTCCAGTTCAAATTCAATCCCGGAAGAAAACCAGCCCTCTTCCTGCAGAATTTTTTCTATTTCTTTGACGGCCCTGTCCTTTACAGCCTGATCAATAATGCTACCTTCTCTTAAATAAGGCAGGCGTTTTTTTATGATTCGGGTCAGGCCAGTCGGAGCAGAAATTTTTAGCTCCTTGATCAGAGTATTTCTGGTTAGACTAAAAGTCACTTCCGGTTGTGGTTCCTCGCTCTTATAAATGACGCCGCTGGCATAAAGCCCCGTTCTCATCAGGCGTTTTAAAATCTGGTCAAGCTGATAATCAGAAAAAGAATCTCCTGGCTTTAAGCCAACAAGATTAACCATTGTTTCGTCAGCCGGTAGGCCGTCAATCAGGACATTCACCTTACCAACTACCTGCTGGCCAGGAGCAGCCAGTGGCAGAAAGATACTGATAATCAGGACAGATAAAACAAACAGCCAACCAGCCCGGCCAGTTTCTGACATCAGAATCTTTTCCTAATCTTAAAATCAAGGCTTATCCGGCCAATTTCATCCCGGATAGCGACCAGCGACAGGCCCTCACTTAATTCCCATTCCAGCCGGACAATTTCTTCTCGCTGTGTGGCCAGATTGGTCGAATAGACAATTGAGAAGTTTCTCGATAACCTTTTTCCCACTGTCAGTCTGGCCGTCACTTCTGAAGTGGAACCCATGATAAAAGGATCCAGCCGCAGGCTATCCAGACTCAGCAAATTTTCTGGCCCTCTGGCCAGCTGGGAAGTAATTAAAGAAGCAGTACTCATCTGACTGGCATCGAGAGAATATCTTCTTTGATAGGACTCGCCCAGAGCCAGCAGAGATAAAATTTCTTCCTGGGGTAAGGGCGGTGAAGAGGAAAATTCAGGCCTTAGATTACTGATCAGTCCGGTCAGACTGAAGACCACGTGATAGTCTTTCACATAGGTTTCACCCTGGAAATCGATATAGGGGTCAATAACCAGCGGATTAAAAAAGCTGAGCCGGCCTCTGACCACCTTGAAATCCCTGTCCTGGAAAAAGAATGTTCCAGAGAGAGCATCAATCTCTCCAGTAATAACCGGACTGGCTGCCGGTCCGGAAATGGTCAGGTCGAGTTTGGCTCGAATCCGGCCGAGAGAGTTTTCCATCCAGACGTTATCGTTAGCCCTGAGCCTCAAGTTCAGGCTGAGGTCATCCAGCGGGGATTTTTTGGCCTCATCACCTCCATAGGCTGACGTTGAAAACGATAATTTATCCCAAAGTTCCCTGCCCCACCAGACTTCCTGGAAAAAAAGATCTCCTTCCATGGTATTCTTTCCTTCCCGCCTTAAAAATCTCAGGCTGCCATCAGCTACTATTCTGGTTTTCTCAAAAACCGCTAGCTGCATATTCTGGCCCTCAAGCTGAATATCCGCTTCTTCCACTCCTTTCAGGCCAAAGCGCAATTGACCGGAGGCCTCGAGCGGGCCGCCGCCCAGCATCGCCTGAAAGGACCTGATATAGATCTGACCATTTTTGATAAAAGCCAGGCCAGAAAAATCATTCAAAGCATGAGCAAAACCAGGGATGGGCAGCACACTGCCCTTAATTTCAACTGCTCCACCCAGCTCAGGAGAATCTGTCGGGCCCTCAAAGCTCAATAAAAAATTGATTGAACCATTGGCTCCTTTCCAGGGAAGAAGGAAATCAAGGCGACTTAGCTCCCCCCTGACCTCACCCCGAATAAAGTCACGGTCAAAGGGAATATCGAGTTTAAGTTCATAATTATTGTTTCCGGGCAGCAACTGCCCTTTTATCTGAAGATTCAGATTGTTATTAAGAAAGTTCAGGCTAAAATCTCCTTTAACCGAAGAGGCTTTAATAAAATAAATGGTAGCCTGCTCGATGGAAAAATTACCCTGAGGTCGGTCCTGACCAAATATACCATGGCCCTTAAGCGCAGCTTCCAGCCGACCAGCAAAGGAAGAGGAAAAGGGGCTGAGTTCTACCCCTGAGATTTTAAGATCAAAGTCATAACTGTTGTCCACCAGCCCCAGAGCCATCTTGCCGGTAACCATACCATTATTCAAATTGAAGGTAACCGGAGATAGCTCAATAGTGTTATCTTTCCAGAGAAGATGACCATTGACCTTCTCAATCCTGGTCGCCAGTAAATAGAGCTCGGGCGAGGAAAAATCGCCTTCAAAGGAAACGTTTTCCCCGACGGTCTTATAAACGAAGTTTCCAGCAGTTGCTCCTCTAAGCGGGAAATCAACTTCCAGCAGGGGAAAAATGTTTTCCAGTACCCCTCTTTCGGCCGCAATTCTGGCCTCTGTTCCGCTGTCATCAGATTTAAGATTTAATTCTCCCTGGAAAATTTTATCGAGGACATAAATTTTACCGGTGGTCAGGCCTCCTCGGACTTCAACTTCCCCCCGGGCGGTGGTCACCTCAAATCTTTCGAAACCGGCTGGCGAACAGGAAAAATTCAGGCTGATATCGGGATGATGATAATCTCCAGTCACCGCGATGGTGGAGCGACCGGCGCCTCTAATTTCCGGGAAACCGAACTTTTCATTGAGTATCTTCTCGGTGAATTCTCTGGCCTCTTTGATATCAACAAATTGCCCGCCGATCGACAAATCAAGATTTTTATCGATGACTATCCGTCCATTGATATTTAATCGTCCAAAAGAAGAGGCCAAATCTTTGCTGTCGAGTTTGAGGTCTAACTGCGGAATATTGAGAGAAACATTAACCTGACCATTAAAGCGCCGACGGGGAGCTGGCGCCTTGAGCTCAACCCGGTCACGGAACTCAGCCAGGGCCGTCAGCTGTCCATGACTTAAAGAAAAGGTTCCCCAGGCGGGAGAAGCTACCGGCCAGGGGACTGAAGCATACTTCATGATCGGATCGAGATGAAAACCGGTAAACTCGCCAGAAACTCCTTTTGAATTAAATCTGATCAGAGCTTTCTCTACCGGCTGGTTGTTGTTTTTTATCTCGGCCAGGACCTCTCCCCCTTTTCCTCCCTCAACTTTAACCTGTCCTTCGACCAATCCGAGACTAACCTGATTAAGACTTAAGTTCGGTGCTTTATAATCAACAGCCACCACCAGAGGCCCGCTGTCATTGCTGATTCTGGCTTCACCTGTGGCTTTTCCTTCCCAGTGAAAGGGAAGATCAAAGACGTCCATAATGAAAGCTGTCTCCAGGTTAAACAGAGCTTTAAGATTAACCTTCGTTGTCTGGAAGCTGTTAATCTGTCCTTCCACTCTGAGGGCAGAGTCTTCACCCTGAAAAAGTAAACGATTGATGTTAATTATTCTGCCCCGGGTATTGATCAGAGTTTCCAGCTGGCCACTGACTGGTAGTCGGGCAGAAAAAGGTCGCAGCAAGCTTTGCTCAGAGCGGAGCATCAGGCTCATCCGTCCTGCTTCCAGTCTAAAAAATGCTGAGACTCCTTTGAAAATAAAATCACCCTGCTTCAGGCTCAGCGAAAACTCGCCATTGTGAATATAACCGCTTTCGACGAGCAGGGGTAAATCGAGCGGCACCTTGACGGCAGACCAAGTCTGACTTTTGCCTTTCTCCTGAACCAGCCTGGCTTTTTGATTGAAAACCAGTACCGGGTGCTCAATTTCGGCTTTTACCCGTTTCTCCTTGCTGAACAGAGATAGAATAGAAATCGAAACTCTTAAACTATCTAAAGAAAAGCTGGGATTGTCGCCTTTAGCTCGCAGTTCTTTTATGGTCAGAGCTGGCGGCAGATAGGTCAGCTCGATCTGCCCCAGTTCAAAAGACTTTTGCAACAGCTGGCCAACCTGCTTGAGGAAAAAATTTCTAGCCAGAGAAAGGGCCAAATATAGAAGGCCGGCCACAATAATGACGGCGATTAACCCTTTTCTTTTTTTCCATCTGGCCATTAACTCATCTCGTTATATCTAAAAATCTGTTTTGCCTGCACTTTATTTAAGGGAAACCTTTTTCCAATCAGCCAGAAATCTGTCAATGCCGGTATCCGTTAAGGGATGTTTAACCAGCTTTTCCATCACCGCATAAGGCACGGTAGCAATATCGGCACCAAGCAGAGCAGCTTCAACCACATGCCCGGGATGCCTGATACTGGCTACAATAACCTCTGTTTCAAACTGGTAATTCTCATAAATGGTTAAAATTTGCTCAACCAGTTCCATACCATGATGAGAGACATCATCCAGACGTCCAATAAACGGACTGACAAAAGCGGCACCGGCTTTCGCAGCCAGCAGCGCCTGTGAAGGCGAAAAAACCAGGGTCATATTAACCTTAACCCCACTCGCGGCCAGAATTCTGGTCGCCTTCAGCCCTTCCAGAGTGACAGGAATTTTGACCGCAATATTGGCTGCCAGCTGGCTGAGTTTTAAAGCTTCAGGCACAATCTCCTCGGCCTGAGTGGAAACACACTCAACGCTTACCGGCCCATTTACTAACCGACAGATGTCTTTAATCAGCGGTTCAAAAGGGACATTTTCTTTGGAGCAAAGAGTCGGATTGGTGGTGACGCCATCCAGGATGCCCCAGCTGGCCACTTCTTTAATTTCCGATAAATTAGCAGTATCAAGAAACAGTTTCATCCTACCTCCTCATATCTATCTTTTTAACGAAATTTGACAGCGTTCCGATACCTTCAATCTGAATTTCTACCCGGTCTCCAGACTGCATGGCACCAACGCCGGCCGGCGTGCCGGTGGCGATTATATCCCCAGGCTCAAGAGTCATAATACGGGAAACATAACGAAGCAGAAAAGGTACAGAAAAAATCATATTCCTGGTGTTTCCAGATTGAACCAGTTTACCGTTTAAGAAAGTTTTCAAATGCAGTGCTTCCGGGTTCAAATCAGTGACCAGGCAGGGACCAAAAGGAGCAAAAGTATCAAAAGACTTGGCCCTGGTAAACTGGACATCTTTGAACTGAAGATCACGGGCTGTTACATCATTGAAGCAGGAATAGCCAAGAATATAGTCAGCCCAGGCCTCTTCCTCCTTCAGATTTTTGACCTTTTTCTTGATGACAACAGCCAGTTCCCCTTCATAGTCTACCCTTTGAGACATATCAGGATAAATGATAGCCTGCTCAGGCCCGAGGAGGGCGCTGGGTGGTTTAAGAAAGATTAAAGGTTCGTCCGGAACAGCATTTCCAAGTTCTTCTGCATGCTCACGATAATTGCGGCCGATACAGACAATTTTAGAGGGCAAAACCGGCGGCAGCAGTTTGACCTGGCTGATAGGTATGGCACTTTCTTCCACCCCAAAATCCTTGAAAACTGAGCCTTTGATCGGGAATAAAACGTCTTCTCTCAGTACCCCGGTCATAATTTTTTTGCGGTAACGGAAGCGATAAATTTTCATCCTCTTCTCGTTTTTTATCTAAATTTCTTCTTTTAACTCTGACCGCCGGGTTCTCCTTTGCCCGGTTTAGCCACTATTTATCCAGGATAAGCCTGGAAGCGGTTCTTTTCAACCGCCGGCCGAGAGTGCCCTTCTGACCAGAGAGTAAAAGAGGGCAATCTTCGCCCGTATTTCACCCAGCCTGAAGTCTGGGCAGCTGGCTGTACTTCTATTTTTATAACAGCTGGATTAGAAAACTCTGACCAGCCACCTTTTTTACCTTTAACTTTCAACGCAAAAACATATGTCCTTCCGGCCTGCTCTTCAGCCAGCAGGGAAAGCACAGCCCGATTCTTTTCCATTAAGATCTGGCCGATAGCCAGTTTCTTAAGCGGCCTGGCCTTTTTTAGAGCCAGTTCCTGCTCGCTGGAAGGCACCTCCGTCAGCTCGAGACCATAGATCTCAGCAGCCGCCACCTCCAGCGGGCGACCATCAAGATAGCTCCTGGGAGGCTGCCAGAAAAAAATTATCTTATTTTCTCGCTGAACCGCTCTAAAATCCTCCACTTTTTGAGGCATTCTGGGCAGCGGCTCCTGCAGCGGGCCTTTTCGACCACAACCTGCGGCCAGAAATAACAAGCAACAGCCTAAGAATAACCTGGCCTTCTTTTTCATCAGAGGATGAATTTTCTGAGATCCTGATTGACCAGAATTTCACTCAGTTGCTTCTGCACGTACTCCCTGGTGATAAGTATCTTCTTCTCAGTAAGACTGGGGGCTTCAAAAGAGATGTCTTCCATAACTTTTTCCATGACAGTATGAAGCCGCCTGGCTCCGATGTTTTCTGCCTCTTCATTGACCTTTTCGGCCAGAGCTGCAATTTCCTCAATAGCCTCAGGCGTGAAATCCACCTCGATTCCTTCAGTGGCCAGCAGGGCCTTATACTGTTTGATGAGTGCATTTTCAGTTTCAGTCAGAATACGGACAAAATCCTCTTTGGTTAAAGGAGTCAGCTCAACTCTAATCGGAAAACGTCCCTGAATCTCAGGAATGAGATCAGAAGGTTTGGACACATGGAAGGCACCAGCCGCTATGAAGAGAATATGGTCAGTTCTGACCAGCCCGAAACGGGTGCTGACCGTCGTCCCTTCAATAATAGGCAGCAAATCTCGCTGGACACCTTCCCGGCTGACATCAGGACCTGCGCCCGACTCGCGACCGGCAATTTTATCCAGTTCATCCAGAAAGATAATTCCTGATTGCTCAACCTTTTCGATGGCCAATCTGGCTACCTGGTCCATATCAACCAGACGTTTTTCTTCATCTTCCAGTAAAATTTCTTTGGCTTCTTTAATCTTCACTTTCCGCCTTTTGGTTTTACCGCCAAAAAGACCGGGCATAATTTCCTGAATTTGGATGCCTATCTCCTCAAAGCCATTACTTGACACAAATTCAAAGGGTGGAGTCGGCGCTTCTTTGACTTCTATTTCCACTATCCGATCATCAAGCAGACCGGATTGTAGTTGCCGCCTCAGTCTTTCCCGGGTCTTTTGAAATTCCTTCAGATCTTCCGGTGTAGAATTATTTTCACGCCGCCGATTATGGGGCAAAAGCAAATCCAGCAATTTTTCTTCCACACTGGCCAGAGCTTTAGCTTCGATTTCCTTAATTTTCTCCTGCTTGACCAGATCAACAGCAATTCGGACGAGATCTCTGATCATTGATTCGACGTCACGGCCAACGTAACCAACCTCTGTAAAGCGACTGGCCTCAATTTTGAGAAAGGGAGAAGAAGTCAATTTAGCCAGGCGCCGGGAAATCTCAGTTTTACCTACCCCGGTTGGCCCGATCATCAGAATGTTCTTGGGTGCGATTTCATCGGCCAGCTCGGGAGGTAATTTCCGGCGGCGGAAACGATTCCTCAGAGCAATAGCCACGGCTTTTTTAGCTGCTTTCTGCCCAATGATATACTTGTTAAGTTCGGCCACAATTTCCTGCGGAGTAAGCTCGTTTTCTTTACCGCTGGCAACGAGATTACTTTCTTTAACTACTTTGCCTTCAAGTTCTATAGCCATCAGAGTTCCTCTATCGTAAAATTATTATTGGTGTAGATACAGATCTGGGAGGCAATATTTAAAGCCTCGAGAGCAATCTCCCTGGCGTTTAGCGAAGAATGCTTGATTAAAGCTCTGGCTGCAGCCAGGGCAAATGGTCCGCCAGAGCCAACCGCCATAATACCGTCATCTGGTTCAACCACATCTCCCGTCCCCGAGATAAGAAAAGTATTGCTGGCATCAGCCACAATGAGCAGCGCATCCAGCTGGCGCAGGGATTTATCCAGGCGCCAGTCTTTGGCCAGTTCAATCGCTGCTCTTGATAAATTTCCACGGTATTCTTCCAGTTTGGTTTCAAATCGGGCGAAGAGGGCAAAGGCATCGGAGGTTGCCCCGGCAAAGCCAGCCAGCACCTGGCCTTTATACAGGCGCCTGACCTTCTGGGCTGTCCCCTTAAGAACGGTCTGGCCCATAGTTACCTGGCCATCTCCGGCCATGACCACCTGGCCATTATGTCGAATACAGATAACCGTTGTTGACCTGATCATGGAATCACCTTTTACTTAAAGATTATACAATAAATGTCCAGAGCTTTTAAGCCACCTTTCCGGCCCGAGAACCGGCACCTTTTTATCAGGCTAACTAGATAGCCCTTTCCATTCGAGCCACTTTTGTGCTAATTAATTTATTTAAGAGGTAGGATTATGGACAAGCTGGCGATGGTGATCATGGCGGCAGGCATTGGCAGTCGTTACGGCGGCTTGAAGCAGGTTGACCCGGTCGGCCCCAATGGCGAAATTATTATTGATTACTCTCTTTACGACGCCTGGCGGGCAGGCATTGAACAGGTTGTTTTTATTATCAGACCTGATCTCGAACAGGTTTTTAAAGAAAAGATCGGCTCCGAAGCGGAAAAACATTTTGAAGTCTCTTATGTCTTTCAGACAATTGATAGAGGCTTACCTTCTGGCTTCCAGATTCCTGCCGGCCGTAAAAAGCCCTGGGGAACGGGACAGGCTGTCATGCTCTGTCAGCCGGTTATTTCCGGCAATTTTCTGGTCATTAATGCCGATGATTTTTATGGCTATGAGGCCATCAAAAAGCTGGCCGATTACATGAGACAGACCAAAGATGAACCTTCATATTATAACTATGCTCTGGTCGCCTACCGTCTGGGAAATACCCTCTCTGAGCACGGTCATGTGGCCCGGGGCATCTGTCGCCTCTCGCCGGATGGCTATCTTCTTGATTTAAGGGAAAGGACCAGAGTCCAGAAATTTCCGGACGGCATCAAATATACGGAAGATGGTCAGACCTGGCATTCTCTTTCCCCCGATGATCTCGCTTCAATGAACATTTTCGGTCTGACTCCCAGTATTTTCCCCGAACTCCAGGCTCGCTTCCGCTCTTTCCTGAGTGATCCGGCGATTGATCTCACCCGGGCTGAGTTTTATATCCCGGAAGTGGTGGGGGCAGTGGCCAGGGAAGGCAAGGCCCGGGTCAGGGTGCTGACCACCGAGGAAAGGTGGTTCGGCGTCACCTACCAGGAAGACCGTTCCTGGGTTCAAGCCAGTATCCGCCAGCTCATCAAAGAAGGGAAATACCCGGAAAAGCTCTGGGCCTAGCTCTGGCTCGATTCTAATCTTTCAGGGTTTTAGCCTTTAATTTGCTGCAGCTGAGCCCGAGCGGTAGAGATGGCTTTTTTTATCTGTTCATTATCAGGATCAAAGGTTAAAATGCTTTCCCAGATAGAAATAGCTCCTTTTAAGTTCCCTTTTCGATATTCGACCAGTCCCTGATTGGTTAGTTGCTGGCTGCAGGTCTTAAGGCCTGAGTCGAGATCTTCCAGCTTAAAGGGCAGCGAGCTGGTATGGCTTTTAAATTTTGACCAGTTTTTTTTAGCCAGACCATAATGCCAGCCAGCCCGGGCAAAATCGAGGTCGGCCAGGGATCTGTCGCCTGAACTCTTGAGCTCGACCAGCAGCTTCTCTATCTGCTTTTTCAATCGGGGTTCGCCGGGGTTGGCCTTTAAAGCTTCCTGCAGAAGACTCGAGACCTGTTCATATTTTTTAGCTTTGAGACTCTGGTCAATCTGAACCAGATAATTTTCCAGGCGGCATTCTTTAAGGTACTGCTCTATTTCCTTTGAGTTAAAAGATAAATCAGGTATAAAATGGGAAAAATAGTCAAAGTTCTTAAATAAAAGCAGATACCCGTCCATAGCCAGGCTGTATTGTTTCTGGCTCCTGGCCTCGTCGGCCTTCTTTTTGATTTCTTCCAGAGCACCACGAGCTGCCGCCTGAATTTTTTTACTCTCCGGTTTCAGCTCAAGCTGGGTTTTATAGATGTCGAGGGCTCGGGCATACTGACCAGAAGCCAACGCCTGATCGGCCTCAACCAGCGGTTGCTCCTCAGGCTCGATCACCTCTCTCTGGCTCGCCCTGGCCTCCGGTTTCGGCACCGTCCTGGTCTCTTTGTGTTTGATGATTGAACAGGCTCCTGATAAACCCAAAAACAAAAATACCAGAATGACAGCTAATAGTTTAAACCATGAATTTCTCATAGCGGTCTCTCGCTTTGATTTTCTCTAACCGTGGCCCCCATTTCCCTCTTCTCAATAATTTTAATCATCGTTCTGGCCAGCTCCGGATGAAATTGACGTCCGGAATTTTTCAGGATAGCCAATCTGGCTTCTTCCACGCTCAACGCCTTACGGTAGGGGCGATCTGAGGTCATAGCATCAAAGGCATCAGCCAGCGAAATAATGGCCGCAGCCAGGGGGATATCGTCACGGCTCAAACCATCAGGATAACCATTGCCGTTATACCACTCATGGTGATGACGAACAGCTGGAATATATTTATAAAGGCAGGGAGCCTTGCTCAAAATTTCCGCTCCGTATTCTGGATGTTTTTGCATTTCCTTGATTTCATCAGCTTCCAGCCGACCACGCTTATGTAAAATTGAATCAGGAATACGAATTTTACCCACGTCATGGAAAAGACAGGCAATTTCTATTAAATCAATGTCTTCTTTTTTCAAACCAGCTTCTCTGGCCAGGGCTACCGCCAGTTCGGCCACGCGAGTCGAATGACCTAGAGTATACCTGTCTCTGGCTTCAATGGCCGCAGCCAAAATTTTGACCGTTGAGACATAAGCCTCTTCCAGTTCACGGGCTGAAGCCCCGAGTTTTTCCCGCTGTTCGGTGAGGAGGCTGGCCATTTCATTAAAGCTCTGGGTCAGGCGCCCAAGTTCATCCGAGGAATAAACCCGCAATTGCTGACTTTTTCCCTGGCGTTTCATTTCTTCCACTCCCCGGGCGAGTTCCCTGACCGGCCTGGTCATCTGCCTGGAAAAAACAAAACTCAAAGTGAGTCCCAGAAATAAAATAAAAGCAAAAAAGGGCACAATCTGCCGCCTGGCTTCAGATTGAGCCTGATGGAGTACTGACCAGTCTACCTCCAGGCGTACCCGGCCCAGATTTTTATCGAAAAAAAGCACCGGACTTTCAATAACCAGGGTCCTGTTTGAATTCTGATCGGGATCGGTTGGGGCCATACTCTCAGTCCAGGCGCCAGAGCGCTGGCCCGAGCTCCCACTCTCCAGGCGGCTGCCGGCCTTTTCAGCCTCGCTGTTGACGATGATCTCTTCATCCGGGCCGATAATAGCAATGGAAGTAATGTCAGGATTGACTGTTTTGACTTTATAGACCATGTTATCCAGAGCCAGCAGGTCTTTAAGAATTAAATGATAGCCGGCAGCTGAGGCGATACTCCGGCTTAATGATTCGGCTCTCTGGACAATGCTCTCTCTGACCTGTCTGTCAATAGTATGGATGGTCACAAAATAAGAAGAAATAACCGAGGCAATTAACAAAGCCAGAACAAAGGTCAGAAACTTAGCATTAAGACTTCGCACTTTAAGTATTTTAAAGTCCAGCAGTCTAAAAGCTATCGCCAGCTAAAATGATTTACCGGGTGATTTTCTTCCAACCAGTCTCACCTCCAGGGGGGATAGAAGATAGCCGGGTAATATTTTTAACTTGGACTAAGCTCCACTCCCGGATGGTTGATTTTTAATTGAAGATTTCATTTTCGAGACATGTTAAAATCAAAAAGTAGCTGGAAAACTTTTCCGGCCAGCGCCAGGGAGCTATCAGCAGTTCCCTGAGCGACAAAAAATATTAGAAGGAGTTGGAGATGGAAAAAGAATTCAGATCAGCCATCTTCAGGCCGCAGTTTCACCTGGGAAAAATCATCACAGCCTGTCTGGTCTTTTTTATTTTGTTGAGCGCTGGCCACTTCCTCCAGGCTGAGTCCCAGGAAACGGTTAACGATTGGGAAAATCCAAAAGTTTTTTCCATAAATACTGAGCCACCTCATGCTACCTTTATTCCTTTCCCGAATCTTAATCAGGCGCTGCAGCTCAGGGCAAGCAATTCCCCCTGGTATAAGTCGCTTAATGGCCGCTGGAAGTTTTATTGGGTACCTAAACCAGCCGATGCCCCTTTTAACTTCTGGCAACCTGGCTACGATGACAGCCACTGGAAAGAAATTGAAGTTCCCTCTAACTGGGAACTTCAGGGCTATGGTATCCCTATGTATGTCAACAGTGATTATGAATTTGCTCCCGAGAACCCGCAGCCGCCGCATATTCCCCATGATAACAATCCAGTTGGTTCCTATCGCCTGTTTTTTACCATCCCCGATAGCTGGAGCGGAATGGACGTCTTTATTCATTTCGGTGCGGTCAAGTCTGCCTTTTATATCTGGGTCAACGGCCAGAAGGTGGGCTACAGTGAGGATTCCAAAACACCAGCCGAATTCAAAATAACGCCTTATCTCCAACCTGGCCAGAATCTGGTTGCTCTGCAGGTTTATCGCTGGTCGGATGGCTCATATCTCGAATGCCAGGACATGTGGAGAATTTCGGGCATAACCAGAGATGTTTATCTCTATGCTGCCCCTAAAGTACGAATCCGTGATTTCTTTGCGCATACTCCGCTCGACGAAGAATATAAAGATGGACTGTTCAGCCTGGAAGTGGAAGTAACCAATGACCTGACGCCGCCCCGCCGGGGAAAGAATCTCTCAGCCTATACTCTTCGGGTTAATCTCTTCGATAGGGAAAGCCAGCCCGTTTTTTATAAAGAGATAGCTTTTACCCTGACTCCAGGCGCTCAAAAAACTATCAGCTTCAGCGATAAAATCGAAGACGTCCAGCCCTGGACAGCGGAAACACCGCACCTTTACCGTCTGGCCCTGGAACTTCTTGACAATAATAACCGTCCGCTGGAAGCATTGGCCACCATGGTCGGTTTCAGAACAGTGGCCATAAAAAATGGGCAGCTGCTGATCAACGGCCAGCCTGTCTATTTTAAAGGAGTTAACCGTCATGAAACCGATCCCTGGACAGGTCAGGTGGTGTCCGAGGAATCGATGCGGCATGATATCGAGCTGATGAAGCTGCATAATATCAACGCTGTCAGGACGAGCCACTACCCCAACGACCCCCGCTGGTATGAGCTATGTGATTATTATGGAATTTATTTAATAGACGAAGCCAATATTGAGTCTCATGGTATGGGTTACGGAGAAAAAAGTTTAGCTAAAAATCCGGAGTGGGGTCCGGCCCATCTTGACCGGATGAAGAGGATGCTCGAACGGGATAAAAATCATCCCTCAGTTGTTATCTGGTCAATGGGTAATGAAGCCGGCAATGGCATTAACTTTGAAGAAGGTTATCGCTGGATCAAACAGCGTGATCCCAGCCGCCCCATCCATTACGAACGTGCCCAGCTAGAATGGAACACGGACATTTACTGTCCGATGTATGCCCGTATTGAGCATTTAGAAAAATATGCCAGAAGCAATCCCGCTCGCCCCTTGATTCTGTGTGAATATGCTCATTCCATGGGCAACAGCACCGGCAATCTTCAAGATTACTGGGACGTGATTGAAAAATATCCGGTGCTTCAGGGCGGATTTATCTGGGACTGGGTGGACCAGGGCTTTGCTAAGAAGAATGATAAAGGAGAACTTTTCTGGGCCTATGGCGGAGATTACGGCCCACCTGGTACGCCGTCTGATTACAATTTTTGCTGTAATGGTCTGGTGGCTCCGGATCGAACGCCGCATCCGGCTCTGAATGAAGTCAAAAAAGTTTATCAGCCAGCCAGGTTCGATTTAATAGAGCCAGCCACGACTACGGAAGCTAAAATCAAAATTACCAACAAATATGATTTCCTTTCTCTCGATCGAGATAATTTTAATCTTCACTGGAAGCTTATAACCAATGGACAACAAGCAGCGGAAGGAACTATTCCCTGCCCGACCATTAAACCACGGGCTTCAGCTGAGGTCAGGGTGGCTTTACCGGCTGAAACTATCAAGTCGGGTGAGGAGGTTTTTCTAAATGTAGAACTCAGGGCACAGAAAGAAATGGCTCACGGCCTGATTCCAGTCGGACACACCCTGGCTGCCGAGCAGATAAAAATAGCTGGTGAAAAGGCCAACCATGGGCTGGCCGCCGGGGTCTCCAGAGCTCAAACCAGACTGCCTAAATTAAACATAAAAGAAAACAAAAATAATCGGAGCCAGCTCATCATCAGCGGCCAGAATTTTGAGCTAACCTTCAACCGGGCTGAAGGCCGTTTAACCTCCTATAGATTCGAGAATCTTGAACTCTTAAAAGAAGGACCTCTACCTAATTTCTGGCGAGCCCCAACTGATAATGATTTTGGAAATAGAATGCCGGAAAGATTAAAGGTCTGGAGAGAAGCCAGCCAGAAGCGCGAAGTTAAAGCCTTCGACGTGAGCAAGGATAAAGCCGGACAGGCCGTGGTCAAAGTTGACTTCTTCCTGCCGGCTGTTGAGGCGACTTACAGGGTTACCTATACTGTGGCCAGAGATGGGACAATTAAGGTTGATAATGAATTTAAGCCGGAGCAGCCGGAAAAACTGCCTGAAATGCCTCGCCTCGGATTGCTCCTGGCCACACCCGAAGGCTTTGAAAATATTGATTACTATGGACGCGGTCCTCATGAGAATTACTGTGATCGTAAGACCTCGGCTTTCGTCGGAATTTATAAAACAAACCTGGCTGAACAGGTTATCCCCTATGTATGTGCCCAGGAATTCGGTCACCGAACTGATACCAGATGGCTGGTTATCAGGAATAAAGATGGTCGTGGACTGAAGTTCAGCGGGCTGCCGGCTTTTGAATTTTCGGCTGTTCCCTACACGCCGGAAGATCTGACTCAAAACTGGCGTGGTGAGAAACACTTCGTAGATGCGCCGCGGCGAAATAATCTCTGTATTTCTATTGACCTCGCCCAGATGGGGGTAGGTGGAGATGATTCCTGGGGGGCCAAACCGCATCCACAATATTTGATTAAACCCCAGGCCTATTCCTGGTCATTTACGATCGAACCGGTAAAATAAAAAGACCTTAGTTTTTTAGAATTAAAAGTTTAGTTTTCATAGGTCAAAGCCGTGATTTAGCTTTTAAAAAATCCCTAGTAAAATAGTAGGGATTAAGCCGATCAATTTAGGTCTTTAATTCTCCTTTTTTTAGCAGAGAGCCTGTAGAGACTGCGAGTTGGAGCTCAAAGCACCGATTCTTCCGGGTTGTGTTTGCGGCCTGTAGTCATCAGCCCTGTCAGGCTTAAAAGTAGAAGAGAATCAATATTTGTCATAGTTACCCATCTCAAAAGTATGATAAAAGTATAATGTTGCTTTTTATTTAATTCTCAGGCTTTATAAGCAGGAGGCTGGCCGGTGAAAAATAAAAAAACAAGAAGAGTTTTGAATATCAGAAGCTTTGCCTTTTTTTGCTTTCTGGCCCTGGCCATAATTTCGGGCCTGGCTTTTCTCGCCGCCCAGAGCCAGGCTGAAAAAACCAGTCAGGTCGAGATAGCCAACAGTAAGAAAAACGTTAACACCCTTCCTTTTTTAAATCCGGACTTGCCGCTTGCAGCCAGAGTCTCTGACCTGGTCAGCCGCCTGACCCTTGAAGAAAAGATCAGTCAGCTGATGAATGACGCACCGGCTATAGACCGCCTGGGCATCCCGGCTTATAACTGGTGGAATGAGTGCCTTCATGGCGTCGCCCGGGCTGGACTGGCCACCGTCTTTCCTCAATCGATCGGTCTGGCCGCCAGCTGGAATACCGACCTGCTGCTGGAAGTGGCCACCGCCATCTCGGATGAAGCCAGGGCCAAGCACCATCAGGCTATCCGCCGTGGGGAGCGGGGTATTTATCAGGGTTTAACCTTCTGGTCGCCCAATATCAATCTTTTCCGTGATCCGCGCTGGGGACGCGGTATGGAAACTTATGGCGAGGATCCCTATCTGACCGGTACGATGGCGGTGAGCTTTATCCGCGGGCTCCAGGGTGATGACGCTAAATATTTTAAGGTCATTGCCACCGCCAAACATTATGCCGTTCATAGCGGCCCCGAGTCTGACCGCCACACCTTTGACACCGTGGTTGATTTTCCTGACCTCCGCAGCAGCTATCTACCGCATTTTGAAATGGCTGTCAGGGAAGGTGGCGCTTATTCGGTCATGTGTGCCTATAACCGCTTCCGCGGTCTGCCCTGCTGCGGTAGTCCGCTCCTTCTCAATGATATTCTTCGTCATGAGTGGGGTTTTGAAGGCTATGTCGTGTCTGACTGTGATGCGGTAGATGATATTTATGCCACTCATAAGCTTGTCCCCACCCTGGCTGAGGCAGCCGCCATGGCTCTTAAAGCCGGGACTGATCTCAACTGCGGGCGAGCTTATGCCGCTTTGCTTGAAGCCGTAAAGAAAGGACTGGTAGATGAGGCTACAGTTGATACCG
>Ga0208826_1000753_pt1 | contig 31411 bp, 17 predicted proteins | sample AD_UKC115_MetaG_FD_184451 | JGI IMG/M metagenome (GOLD analysis project Ga0208826, IMG submission 184451) | Active sludge microbial communities of municipal wastewater-treating anaerobic digesters from Hong Kong - AD_UKC115_MetaG (SPAdes)... | ecosystem: Engineered > Bioreactor > Anaerobic >...
CTTTAAGGACTACGCCTTGGCCTCTTCCCATACCCCCGGGGATTACAAGTACGCTTTGGTCGCGGTAGACGCGGATGGGAACCTCTCCGAACCCGTGGTGGCTCAGCTTTTACCCTGAGATGGCCTCTTCCCGTTCCCCCCTCTTCCTCTTCTCCCTCTTGGCACTCCTCTGGGCTCCCCTGACCGGAGAGCTTCCGGGGGAGGAGAGCCGGGTCAAAGGGTGTCCGAAGGCTCTGAAAGTTCAGGTGGAGAAGGTTGTCAGAAGAAGCTTCTCCGTGGAAAGCGAGTACAAGGTTCCCCTGGTCGCCGAGACAACCGATCTGAAGAGCCCTTTCAGGGCGGAGCTCTTTGCCCTTCGCGTGGCGGAGGGGGAGCTTGTTCAGAAAGACCAGGTCATCGGGCTCCTGAAACCTCTCGCTGGGGCTCTCCCTCAGACGCTTCGCTCTCCTGTGGTGGGGCGGGTGATCAGACTCCTCCATAGGGAGGGGGAGAGGGTCGAGGCGGGGGAGACGATCGCCGAAGTCGGCAACCAGCAGAGGCTTCTGGCGCGGGTGAAGATCCTTCCCGAGGATGGTCCCTTCCTGTTGGGAGTGAGCACGCTGGAGGGAAGTTTTCAGGAAATCCGGAGCGGCGTCTCACCAAGGGTCCTTTCTTTCGACGGCAAGGAGCTCCTCCTCTTCTTCGACAACCAAGAAGAGAAGCTCTCCGAAGGGTTCTCCTTCCGCTTTCGCGTGGAGAAGAAGGTGTACGGAGATGTTCTCACCGTCAAAGAAGCGAGGCCCTATTTCAACGAGAACGGGGAGGCCTACTTCTACCGGGTCTTCGACGGCTACGCGGAAAAGCGTACCGTCGCGGTTGAGAAGGTCAACGGCGAGGGGTGGGTCATCGGCGAAGGTCTGAGGGAGGGCGACGAGGTCGTCACCACCGAAGACCCCTGTCTGAGGCCAGGAGTCCCGTTGAGGATCATGGTCCAGGACGTGCAGAGCGGCAAGTGGCGTCTCCGCTCCCCTTCGGGAGGTTGGGAGAGGGACCTTCCCTCTTGGTCATTGGAGACGGGAATCTCCTACTCCCGGCTCTCCTACAATCTCTCCGACCCCGACGTGACGGTCTCCACCCGAAGCCGGGCGACTCCCACGGTCGCCCTCTCCGTGGAGAGACCCTTCATGCTCTCCCGACTCCTCGTCGGTTTGAGAGTCGCCTGGGCGCCTAAAAACTCCCTGGTGAACCTCGGCGTCGCCTCGGCCAGCGGAAGCACGGACCTGAAGGTCAACAAAAGCTTCCTTGAGATCTCCCCTACGGTGATCTACTCGCTTCCCATGAACGATAAAGGCCTGGCCCTGACCTTCGGAGGTGGAATCTACTACGCCTTACGTCTATCCGGACGGTGGCAAAGGCTCTACACGCTTACGGAGAAGGTTTGGGAAGATGAGAGCTCAAACTATTGGAAGGGGCAGGATTACGGCCTGGTCGGATCTTTTGGTTTCGAAGGGTTCTCGGTGGCTTCACTGCCTCTGCGTCTGGATTTCCGCTACAGCCATGGGCTCAGGGACCTTGCGGGCAAGCTGGTCGGCGGGGACACGATCCGCCTTCAATCCCTCTCCATAACCCTGGGAACCCGTTTCTCCCTCTGAGGCGTGAAGCCGTGAAACGGCTCATCATCCTCTCCCTTCTCCTCTCGGTTTCTCTCTCAGGACAAGCGGTGCGCCCAGCCTTCGGAGCCGGTCTCTGGTATCCCGGCGAGAGGGAAGAACTGAGTAGAGAGGTCGATAGACTTATCGGGGATCCTTCAAAAAAACTCTTCTTTCCGAGGCTTCTCCTGGTTCCCCATGCGGGATACCGCTACAGCGGCGTCGTGGCCGGTCGTGGTTACGCTCAGATCCGGGGGAGGGCCTTCTCCAGGGTTCTGATCCTTGGACCCTCCCATCGGGGGGGCGCGGAGGGGTTGATTCTTCCCAGGGAGGAGAGTTTCTCAACCCCCTTGGGAGAGGTTCCTGTGGATAGGGTTGCCCTTAAAGACTTGCAGGAGAGGGGCTTAGGGAGTGTCGATCGAAGCGGAGTCCTGACGGATCGGGAACACTCCGTGGAGAATCAACTCCCCTTCCTACAACGGGCCTTGAACGGCCCTTTCCAAATCCTGCCCATCCTTGTCGGGAGGGTTTCCCCGGAGGAGGCGATGAAGATTGGTCTGGCCTTGAGAAAGTGGGTCGATTCCGGGACCCTCGTTGTGGTGAGTACGGATCTTACACACTACGGGAGGGCATACGGTTTCACCCCCTACAGTGATGACCCGAGGGGGAGAATGGAGAGAGAGGATCGAGGCTTTCTGGAGACCGCCAGGAGGGTCTCCCCCAAGAGCCTTCTCTCCTGGATGGATCTTCATCCTGTTAACCCCTGCGGCCTCTCTCCCCTCCTTATCTCTCTCTCCCTCTTCGAAGGGGAGGGGCTACGGGGCGAGACCTTGGCTTACGGGATCGGGGGAGAGGGAGAGAGGGCCCTGGTCGGTTACGGTTCTTTCGTGCTTTTCTCAAAACTGAAAATTCAGAAGGAGGAAAAGATGCTGACGGAAGGGGAGAAGAGATCACTCTTGAAGGTTGCGAGGGGGAGTATCGAGCAGGCCCTGAACCTCTCAACGGAGGGGGGCGAAGAGGTGGTCACGCCCGCCATGAAAGAGGAGAGGGGCGTCTTTGTGACGCTTCGCAAGAGAGGAGAGCTGAGAGGGTGCATAGGCTCTCTCAAACCAGAGGGTTCCCTCTACCAGGGGGTCATGAGGAACGCCCTGAACGCCGCTTTTCGAGACCCCCGCTTCTCCCCTGTGACCGAGGGGGAGTGGAAGAGGGGAGGGATCACCCTGGAAATCTCCGCCTTGACCCCCTTGACGCCCGTTGCGGACTACAAGACCCTGCGTCTGGGAACCGACGGAGTTCTCCTCTCCGACGGGTTCCAGCAGGCTGTCTTTCTCCCACAGGTGGCCGAAGAAACGGGTTGGGATCTGGAAACCTTCCTCGGTCACCTGTGCATGAAGGCGGGGCTTCAGGCACAAGCCTTCAAAAAACCGGGAATCAAGTTTTGGTCCTTTCAGGCGGAGGTCTGGGCGGAGGAGTAACCTCCTCTGCTCTGGGCGGAAAGGGGAGCTGAGCCCTTCTTAAGAGGAAGTGAGCCTTGTCTGGACGATCTTCGCCGGATCGGCGACGCCGAGCCCGAAGCTCTCCGCCAGCCTTAAAAATTCCCTGCCTCTCGGCGTGTCCGCCTTCTGAACCCCCCTCTCGATTCTCTGTTGGATGAGGAAGTCATAGCCGACGGAGTCCACAGAGACAGGGTCGCTTCCCAGCAACAGGAGGTTGGGGGACCAGATGAACTTGGCCACCGCGCTGGGACCGCCGTCGTAGCAGGCCTTTGTCCCATCGACGATGTGCAGGACGGCCTTGTCCCTCAGACACGGAAAGGCACACCCTTCGGCGATGGAACGGTGCCAGATCTTGTGGAGCCGTCCGGTGTTACTCAGGGTTCCGTAAGTGAGGTTTTTCAGGGAGAGGGTCACCGAAGAGCCGGCGTTTTTCAGGACCGGTAGGTTGATAATCTTCGTACACCTTCTGGTGGCGATCTTGGAAAAGTAGGAGCGGGTACCCTCGTTGAGCATGAAGGGAAGGGTCTCCTTGTCGTACTTCCCTTCCAGGGAGGCCTCGTAGGAGGGAGCTTCCATGTCGAGGTTTTCCAGGGCCCAAAGTTTTCCCTCCCCGGTGAAGTACTCTCCGTCTGGTCCCTTGCCCTCGGTTCCGAGAACCTTGATCCCCGGGAAGCGGCCTTCGGTGAATCCGGCCTCGCCGAGCTGTTCGAGCCGCCGGTCCCAGAGGAAGATTGAGGAGGGGGGAAGCCCCGCCTCTCTCAGCCCCCGAATGACCGCCCCCACCAACAGGGGGTTGTTGGAGAGAAGGGTTCCGCCGATGGGGTTGAGCTTGAGCCCGACGATGTCCTTAGGGGAGACGAACCGGCGCCAAGCCTTCTTAAGGCTCTTTTCGCCTGTCAGGGAGAGAAGGGCCATGGTAAGGGCTTTATAAACGCGCTCCCCTCCATCCTCCTGTGAGAGGGAGGGGGTGTCGACCCTGACGACCCTTCCCGGGAAGGGTCCGGGCATGGAATCCTTGGTACGGGGAATCTTGAGAATCTCGCCGATATTGGTTTCCACAGGCGGTGTGGGCACTGTCTGCCCCTGGACCTGAGCGGAAGGAGAGGTGAGGAATCCCGCGACACCAAGGGCCGAGAGACGAAGAAAATCACGACGTTTCAGGGGAGAGGAGCCCTTCTCCGCCGGGAGCTTTTGGGCTTTCTTTTCCATGGTTGACCTCCGATTAAAAGGGGAGCGCCCTTCTTAAGAAGGGCGCTCCCATCTCTACTCTACGAATCCCAGGGATGCAGGTTTCCTATTTCAGGTGCTTCTTGACCGTTTCCACCAGTTCCGGAAGGTCCATACCCAGCTTTTGCAGATGCTCCACCGTGGGAACCCCCTCTGGTGACCAGCCCCTTCGCAGGTAGACAGCGTCGATCAAGCCGTTGTACTGCTTCAGCTTGTACTCTCTCAGAATCTTGATCTTCTCTTCAACGCTCTTGCCGGAAGGGTCGACGCCGAGTTTTTCCTTCAGTTGACCGTCGTAACGCTCTTGACGGGACTCATACTCTTCCTTCGTGACGGGGCCCATGGCACGGTAGGGGGGGTAGTCGTCGTTACGCTTTCCATGGCCCATACGAAGGTTAAAGATCCTTTGAAAGTTGTAGACCCGTTCGGATTGAAGGATCATTCCCTCTTTGTCCAGCCCCTTTCCCGTGACGGCCTCGTAGATGTCCAGGTAGTTCTGGACGTGCTCGGGGACCTTGTTGGGTTCCGGGTGCTTGGCGTTGTCCGCCGGTTCGATGTCGTTCCAGGGAAGCTTGCAGAGGCCCTGAAGGCCGAACCAGGTTCTGAACATGGGGAAGTAGTGGAGGGCTTCGGCCTTCTTCTCGAAGGTGGGGATCATGTTGTTGACCATATCCATGAAGATCAGCCAGGCTTCATCGTGCTGGGGGCCCTTGTTGGTCAGGTAGTACCCCCCCTGTTGGGCCAAAGACTCTTTGCTCATATACTCCGACTGTTCAAGTCCCTTGCCTTGAACGCCGATGTCTCTCAGAAAGCCCTCGTCGGCGCCGAAGTGCCGGGCAAAGTACTCCTCCATCTTCTTGATACCGAGTCCGGCGATCTTGCCAAAACCTTCGCCTCGCGCCATCTGATGCATCATCTCAAGGGTGGCTTCCCAATTGCCCCAGGTCATCTCAAGGCCGCCGGTGCGCTCCTTGTTCAAGATTCCCCTCTCGTAGCACTCCATCACGAAGGCCGTGAGGGTTCCGAAGGATATGGTGTCGATGCCGTAGGTGTCACAATAGAAGTTGATCTCCAAAACCGCCTCGGGGTTGAAGATGGCGGGGTTGGAGCCGCAACCGCCCACTGTTTCGTATTCGGGGCCGTCGACAACGACTCTCTCCCCCTTGTAGGGGCCTGTCTTCAGCAGAAACCCGTCGACCGCGTGGGCGCAGGCCATGGTGCAACCGTACCAACAGCCTTCGGGAACGTTCTGGGTGAAGAACTTCTCCCAGACATGGGAGTTGATTTTTTCCGCCTCCGGGTGTTGGCCGTACTGAAAGTTCATGACCGGCAGGAGATCGTAGTCGTTCATGATCTCCACGAGATGGGCGGTTCCGCAGGTCCTCATCCGGCACTGTTGGGAATCCAGGGAGACGATCTCTTTATGAAGCTTCACTCCCCTCTCTTGGATCACCTTCAAATCCGCCGGATCGTTGAGGAGGGAGTTTAACCCCGAGAACTTGACGACCACCGCCTTGATCTTCTTATCCCGCAAGACCGTCCCGATTCCGCCCCTTCCGGCCTGTTTGAGCCTAGGGCCGTTCCGCCTCTTATCCCAGAGGGAGAAGTTGAGGCACCCCAGAAGTGTGTTCTCCGCCCCTTTTCCGGCTGAGACGACGGAGATGTGCTGACGTTCGTTGTCGTTGTCTGCGAACATCTCATGGAGTTGGTGGGCCAGCAGGTGGCTGTTGGTCTCTTCGTCGGGAGCCTCGAAGACTTTGACGCTTCCCGCGTTGCCGTCGATGTAGACGATCACGTCCCGTTCGGCTTTCCCCTGAAGCTCCAGGGCGTCGAAACCTGAAAATTTCAGGTAGGGGCCGAAATGCCCCCCGACGTTGCTGTCGATGGGGATATCCGTGAGAGGGGAGAGGCTGACGACGAGGGACTTCCCAGACCCTGGGTAGTTGGTGTTCCCACCCACGGGCCCCACGGCGATGTTGATTTCGTTCTCAGGGTCGTTCCACCTTGTCTTCTCGGTCACCCCATCCCAGAGGAGCCGGAGTCCGAACCCTTTACCGCCGACGAATTTTTCCTTCATCTCTTCTGAGACTGGTTTTTCCTTGATCTCCAAGGTTCCGACGTTAACGTAGAGGGTCCTGTCGTTGTAGCCCCTATGGAGAGGCTTCTTGGCAAAAGAGTACTCTGTGAGTACTCTGTGCTTGGCTTTCATGTCTTCCAAGTTCTTCCTGTCCATCATCTTCACTCCTCCTGTGTCACGATTTCCAAGGCGTCGGCGGGACACTCTTTGGCGCAAGCGCCGCAGGCAACGCATTTGAAAGGGCTCTTCTCACCGGGGAAATACTGCATAGCGCCGATAGGACAAACGGCCACGCAGGCGAGACATCCGACACAGAGGTTCTTGTTGAGAACCACCACTCCCGTCTTGGCCACCGTGAGGGCTTGAACAGGGCACTCCTGAACGCAGAGCCTGCACTTCTGGTTACAAACGACGATCTTCTGGCTTCCCTCCTGGGTGAACACCCGGATAGCCGAACGTTCGGGGTTCTCCTCTTTGAAGTAGAGACGGGAGCAGACGTTCATACAGGTTCCGCAACCGATGCACTTCTCGCTGTCGCTTTTGAGATACTTCATGGTTAGCCTACCAATCCTCCTCTTTTGGATTCCCGAAGACCCGAAGGTCTTAATCCCATTATAGTCTAAAGGGGGGAAGAGAAGCAACGGTCCCCCTGGAGCGGTCCGGGTGAAACACTTCTCTTTTCCTGTCGTACCATCTTTCTCTGAACCGAGGGAAAGGAGGAATATGTGAAGAAAGCTCGAAGCTGTTTCGGATTGTCCGTTTCTACGCTTCTCCTCTTCTTGACGCTTCAACCCTTTGTCTTAACCCAGGAGAAGGGGAACCCCCAAAAGGAGAGGGTGCCTAAGAACCTGATCCTTCCCGAGAAGGTTCTCCCTGCCCCTGAAAGGGTTCGGGTGGGTTTCGAAGGGATCACCGGGGCGACGAACTCGGCGATCTTGAGCTTCCTCGCCTCAGACACCCTTGAGGGTAGGGAGACGGGAACGAGGGGCTACGACACCGCCGCCGAGTTCGCCGGGTCCCTCTTCTCCCTCTGGGGTCTTCTGCCGGGCGGGGACAAGGAGCAACCACCGGCTCCTGGGTTCATGGCCCCTCCGGTTCCTCCCAAAGAAGCTCGCACGGGCTATCTGCAACAGGTGGAGATGAAAGAACTCTTTGACAGCGATGCGAAGGCCTTGGTCGTTGTGGAGAACCGGGGAGGGAAGAGGGTCACCCCTCTGACCCTTGGGGTGGATTATCTCTACCAGTCCGCCAAGGACGAGACTCTTCGGGCTCCCGTGGTCTTCCTCGGCTACGGGATCACCGAGAAGGAGCTTAAGTACGATGATTTCAAGGGGCTCGACCTGAAGGGAAAATGGGTCATGGTGCTCTCCGATTACCCGGGAATGAAGAACCAAGACTCCCCCTTCAACAAGGGAGCCTTCAAGGAGAGGTACTCCTCCCCTGCCAGGTCCATGAGGGGAGGCGACAGGCTCTGGACAATGAAAGTCAAGGCCCTGGAGAGGGCCGGAGCCCTGGGAATCCTCCGGGTGGAGTCCTACCCCGAGGAACGGGGAGACTTGGGGAAGAACGCCCTCCGGGCGGCCCGTCTTCCCAGAGACGACCGTCCCATTCTTCCTCGGGAGCGGAGAAAGCTCTCCCTCCTGGAGGGGGAAGAGGAGGAGACTCCCTGGGGAAGGCTTCCCTCCCTCTCTCTGAGCCGTCAAAGCGCCAACGTCCTCCTCGCTTCCGCCGGTGAGACCGCGGACACCTTGAAGGCGAGGATCGATGGATCCATGAAGCCCGCCTCTTTCGCGCTTCCGGGAGTCTCTTTCGAAGTCTCCCAAGTTTCCAAGAGCCGACTCGTGAAGAGCTCCAACGTCTTGGCCTTCCTTGAAGGTTCGGACCCCCTCCTGAAAGAGGAGGTTGTCGTTATCGGCGCCCACCTCGACCATCTGGGAAAGAGGGGCGACTATATCTACAACGGGGCCGATGACAACGGTTCCGGTTCTACGGCCCTCTTGGCCGTTGCCCGGGCCATGGCCCTCAACCCTGTCAAACCGAAGAGAACCATACTCTTTGCCCTCTGGACCGGAGAGGAGGAGGGGCTTCTCGGATCCAGGTACTACACTCTCCATCCCTCCTTCCCCCTGAAGAAGACGGTCGCCTGCCTCAACCTGGATATGGTCAGCCGGGAGTGGAGCAAGGAGAGCCTCGCGGGGATCGGACGCTTCATGGGCGAGAACCTCCCGCAGGAGACGCTTGCCAAACTGGAAACATCGCGTTTCGCAGTTTTCTCCCTCTTCGATTCTCCCGATCTTTTGGAGGCTTTGAGGGTTGGAAACGAGGCGGTGGGGTTGCAGATGATGCTCAGGCCTACGAAGGAGAGCTTTGGGGGAAGCGACTACGCGCCTTTTGCCCTCAAGGGGATCCCTTGGATCTTCTATTTCGCCTCCATGACGGAGGATTACCATCAGCCTGGAGACGAAGTCGACAAGGTCAGTCCAAGTCTCATGGAGAAGATAACCCGTTTAGTCTACTTGACCGCCTTCAACTTGGCGGACAAGTGATCTGTTTTTAATCCATCGGCGGCGCGGCGGAACTTGCTGCGCCGCTTTTTTTCTTGTCCCCCGGGGCCGACTCTGATAAAATCACGCTGAATCGAGGTCCCCTATGAAAAACGGAAGTTCCACTCCCCTCTTTAAGAGCGTTACCTTCTCTCTCCTCCTTCTCTTCCTTCTAGGTCTCTTCTACCTCATGGCCCGTCCCTTCCTCGTCTCACTCCTTCTGGCCATGGTGGCGGCGGGTACGGGAAGGTGGCTCTACCACTTTTTCTACAGAATCTCCGGGAAGAGATCGTCCCTCTCCTCTCTGGCGGCCCTGGTCACTCTGGTGGGAGGGTTTCTTGTCCCCCTGGGAGCGGCTTTCGTCATGCTCTTCAGCGAAGGGCTTCGGTTCTTCCAAACCCTTCCGACAGCCTTTCCCACTTGGGTTTCCGGTATCGAAGGGGCCATCGCCAGAATCGGGCGTCGGTTTCCTCAAGTCGGTCAGAAACTGAGCTCTTCACTCCAGGATTTTCTTCCCAAGGCCGTAGAACAGACCGCCCAGTGGGCCCTTCAGCTCCTGAACTCGGGCAGCCAAGAGGTGGCCTCTCTCCTTCTCCAGCTTCTGGTCTTCTTCTTCGCCCTCTACTACTTTTTCATCGATTGGGACAAGATCCTGCTTTGGATCGACGGGATCAGCCCCTTGGACAGAAGGCACAACATCAGGCTCTACAGGGAGTTTCTCTCCATGGCCCGGGCGATTCTCAGAAGCACCCTTGTGGTGGGGGCCATCCAGGGGATTCTCGGCGGCCTCCTCTTCGCCCTGATGGGCGTCTCTTCGCCGATCTTCTGGGGCTTCGTCATGTTTATCTTCTCGGTACTGCCCTTGGTGGGGACAGGGCTTGTCTGGGCTCCGGTGGGGATTGTCAAGCTTCTTTCGGGTTCTCCCCTTCAGGGGATCTTCATCCTTCTCTTCGGCGCCCTTGTCCTGGGGAACGTGGACAACCTTCTCAGGCCGAAATTGGTGGGAAAGGATACCGCTCTGCACCCTCTGATCGTCTTCATCAGCTCTCTGGGAGGGATCGGGCTCTTCGGCTTCAGCGGTTTTCTTCTCGGTCCCCTTCTGGCCGCTCTCTTGGGATCCCTTCTCGAAACCTATCGAAAGGAGATGAAGCCCCGTTGGCTGGGGCTCAAGGAGTAAGGGCGTCCCGGGACTTTCTGCCCGAAGCCCTGTGAACCGTCGTCGATTCCCTTCAGACCCTCCCGAGAGACGGTGGCTCTCCCCCGGGAGGGTCTGAAAGTTTGAAACAGGCGAATTCTGGTCAGATCCTCCAGAGGTAACTGACCTTGAAGAAGAGGCTCTCCTTGACTTTCATGTAATCTCCAATCCTGTGCGTCCAGTGGTCTTCGTCCCAGCGTTGTTTCACGTCCAAAGCTCCGTATCCGAAATGGACGACCGTTCCGGGGATATAGGTGAACGAGAAGAGAAGGTCTTTGAGCCACTCCTTTCTGTAGCTGTTGTAACGGACCGTCGTTCTCAAGAAGAGGTGTTTGTTGATGTTGTAGGTAAGCCTGCCGTCGAAAAGGTCGACGGTGTAGACCTTGCTTCCCTCTCGGGTCAACCTCTCCCGGCTGAAGCCGCTCTCAAGGGAGAGGCTGTGGGTTGGTTGAAACTCTGAGTCCAAGCTGTAGGATGTTCCATGCCCTTTGAAGGGATCGGTTTCGCTGTAGAAGAGCTGACCGCCGAATTCAAAATTCCCTGAAAGGGTCAACCACTTCGTTGGCTGGCAGGAGGCTTGGAAACGACCCTTGTTGAAGATGTACTCCTTGTCGATCCAGCCCTCCTGGAAGGCCATGAAGTCTCCCCGAAGGGTGACGGAGTGGGGGAGAGTGAAGCGGTGGCCGATGACGAAGACCTGGTCGTCCAGACCCGTCCTGTGGTCTCTCACGGTTTGACCGAAGATGATCGTATCGTACCGCTGAAGGGAGAGAAAATTTTTCGGGAAGAACTGGGGGACAAAACCGAACTGGAACTTGTCGACACCGTTTCTCCTGAGGTAGGCGCTCTCCATGTTGAAATCTGTATCGAAGTGTTCCCAGAGGAGGTCGAGGTAGAGACGTCGGGAGGAGTGCAGGTAACGGACGGCGCTGGCGATTCCCTTCTTGACGGCATCTTCCCCGCTCTTGGTCCTGTTGGCCATGACGTAGAAGGAGAACTGCTGGTCTTTGAAGGTCCGCAGAGAGAAGTCCATTCCCGCGACGCGGTTGTAATCGTCTCCCGCCTCACGACCGGAGTAGAGGAAGCCGACGTAGTTATCCCCTCCCAGGGAGCGACGGTCCCTGAGAACCGTAAAGAGGGCCTTGTCGGAACCGGAGGGGTCGTCTCTTCCTTGGAGGTCGTCCTCCGAGAGGAGGAGCCCGAACTGGTGCTGCCCCTGGGTCCCCGTAACCTTGGCGCCCCAGAGGGGGGCGACGATGTTGCGGGTGTTCAGGGGGGTATAGAAGAGGAAGTCACCGTTCCCCGACGCGGCCAGTTCGAAAACACCCATCCCCTCCATGAAGAAGGGCCTCTTCTCGCCGTAGAAGAGGGGAAACCGCTGGTTGACCTCGACCTGGTAGCTGTCGCTCTCCACCTGGCTGAAGTCGGGGTTGATGGTAACTTCGGCGGTGATGGAGGAGTGAAAGGTCGCCTTCATGTTGATCCCCACATCGTTGTGGGCATCCCGGCTTCCCCAACGCTCTTGACTCTCCCGGACCCGGTTCGAGGAGCTCGTGAAGGAGGGGAGAATCTCCGCGGTCATGGGTGAAGGGAGATCCTTGAAGGTCATGGGGTGGAGACGGGTGGTGACTCCGGCTCCGGTTGCCAGGATCGGCCAGGTGGCGGTGACTCCCAGACGGACATCTCTGCGGGCGAAACCGATACGCATGGAGACCTCTTTCCCTCTCTTGAAGCGAATACTTCGGAGGGGGAGGGCGATCTCCACTTGGTACCCCTTTTCGGTGATTCTGCCGCCGCTTGTCCAGACAAAGTCCGGATCCCTGTCCACGTTTCCGTCGTTGTCCATGATCCCGTCACCCTGGACGCCGTTGGGGTTGACGACAAAGGCGAAGCCCGATTGGTGCAGGTTTTGGGAATCGATCATGACCATGATGTAGTCGTGGTCGTTCACCTTGTCCCGGGGGGCGATGCCCCCCTTCAGTTGGCTGGGGTCGGGATCTTCACAGAGGAAGGCGAAGTAGAGATTCTTCTGGTCGTAAGCCGTGTAGACCATGGTCTTACGGAGAAAGGGGGAGCCTAGAGAGGGAGTGTAGCCGACGAAGGTGAGTTCGCGCCCAAGGCCCTGCCACGCTTGGTCGGAGAGGTCTCCGTCGATCTTCGGTGGGGTTTTCACGAGAACCGGAACCAACTCCTCCCCCCAAAGGTGAGGAACCGCCATGAGAAGAGCCGCAAGGATCAAGAAAAAAGCCTGTTTCATTCTTCCCTCCGAATTAAAGTTCTATTATTCTCAAACGCAAGGCCGGGGAGATTAGTTCCCGCCCCCTTGACAGAAGGGGGGATTTCTCCTATGATAAGTCCGGTTTGGGCGATTAGCTCAGTTGGATAGAGCACTACCTTCACACGGTAGGGGTCGGAGGTTCGAGCCCTCTATCGCCCACCATCCCCCCCCTTTTTTCTCTTGACACCACCCTTTTCTGGACCTATAGTGGTAAGATGGCCGAACAGGTAGAACGTCTACGTTTCTTCGACGTCATCAACCGCCACCCCACCCCCCTGGAGCCGGAGGACGTCGACCTTATCCAGAGCGCCACAGTCTACGGCGCCAAGAGGCACGAAGGGCAGAAGAGGCAGAGCGGCGAGCCCTACTTCTCTCACCCCGTAGCCGTTGCGGTCCTCCTCTCCGAGATGGATCTGGACAGCAAAACCATCGCCGCAGGGCTGCTGCACGATGTCGTCGAGGATACGGTCAAGAACGCCGAACAGCTCAAGGGAGTTCAGAACGATATCCAGAGAATGTTCGGCGAGGAAGTGCTCAAGATCGTTCTCGGCGTCACCAAGATCAGCAAGTTCGACGAGAGCCTTTCGGAAGAGGAGAGGCTCGAGGCCAACTACAGGAACATGATCATTCGGATGATCAAGGATCCCCGGGTGATTCTCGTCAAACTGGCCGACCGGCTCCACAACATGAGAACACTGGAGGCTCTGGCCCCGGAGAAGAGGCTGAGAATCGCCAGGGAGACCATGGACATCTACGTTCCCATCGCTTGGCGCCTGGGGATGGGAAAGATCAAATCGGAGCTGGAAGATCTCTCTTTCAAGTTTCTCTCCCCCGACGCCTACGACACCATACAACGGACCCTTCTGGCCCGCAAGGATGAGCTCAAGGCCAACTTAGAGAGGATGGAGATGAAGCTTCGGACCCTGCTCGAAGAGAACGGCCTGAAGGTTTCCATCTACAGCCGAATCAAGAAGCCCTACAGCATCTTCCGCAAGATCAACGACAAAGGGGTGACCATCGACGATATCTTCGATCTGTTGGCCCTGAGAGTCGTCACGGAGACGGAGAACGACTGCTTCACCGCCACAAACCTCATCAAGACCCATTGGGTTCACATCCCCCGGCGGTACCGGGATTTCATCTCCCACCCCAAACCGAACAAGTACCAGGCCATCCACCTAACGGTCTTGGAGGATAAGCACCCCTATGAGATCCAGGTCCGCTCTTCGCAGATGAACAATGTCGCGGAGAGGGGAATCGCCGCTCACTACTACTACAAGATGGGGAAGGACTTCACGGAAGATGAAAACGTCCGCAGGGTGATCGACTCCCTCAGGGAGGTCATCGAGGCGGGAGAGAACAAGACCCTGGTCAAGAAGCTCAAGGCGGAGCTCAAACAACACTTTATCACCCTTATCACCCCCAAGGGAGACTTCATCACCCTTCCCGACGGCTCCACTCTCCTGGACTTCGCCTACTACATCCACTCCAACCTGGGGGACCGGTGCAAGGGGGGAATGGTTAACAACGTTCTGGTCAAGCCCAACAAGGTTCTCGGCGACTGGGACTACGTGAAGGTGGAAACCGATCCTTCCGTGGAACCCAAGAAGGAGTGGCTTCACTTCGTCAAGAGCCATAAGGCGATCATGAAGATCAAGGAGCATCTCAACAAGGAGAGGGAAGAGGAGAGGAAGGAGCTGGGGAAGAAGCTGATCTCCCTCCTCCTGAACCGGTACGGCCTTTCGATCAAATCCTTCGAAGAGCACTTCCCCGGTTCTCCTCTCTACGGGGAGATGAAGCTTAAGAGCCTCGATGAGTTCTACCGCAGGGTCAGCCTGAACGATGTGGAGATCGAGCCCGAGCTCGTCGAGAAGATTTTTCCGCAGCTTCGCTCCGTGGAAAGGCCCTCCTTTCTCGGAAAGCTTCCCCATCTGCTCGGCTCCAAGAAGAGCGATGTGATGCAGATTACCGGTAAGGACAAGAACATCGTGCTGGGCTCCTGTTGCAATCCTCTCCGTGGGGAGGGCGTCTTCGGGTACCTGACCAAGGAGGGTCGGGTGACCGTCCATAGTCAAGGGTGCCGTCTGGTGGCCCGGGATATCCTCGATCCCCGCAGGCTTCTGAAGATGGAGTGGAGCAAGGAGATGAACGGCCTCTTCTCCGTGGGAGTGAAGATCATCGCCATGGACGTCTTCGGAGTTCTCTTCCAGATCTCCAAGGCCTTTCTGGACGAGAAAGTGAACATAGAGAGGATGGTCTCCGTCTCAGACCGGGATGGGAACGCCGTGATCAAGCTCAACTTCATTGTCGACGATATTGCTCAGTTCAACCGTATCGTCAAATCCATTCGGAAATTTAAGGAGATCGTCGAGGTGGAGAGGACGAAGTAGAGAGCCTCTCGGCTTCTCTCTTCGCCTTGGTGTGAAGGGTTCCCCTTTCCCGTTCTCTCCCGGCAGCGACCTTCGATCGCTTCTTAACGCAAGGAGCCCTGAACGTTCAAAGGGAGCCGTTTCAAGGTTCGCCAGGCTCCTCTCACCGCTCTCCCGCTAGGCTTCTCCGCGATGAGCGGGGCGGTCTCGTCACTCCTCTTTCAGCTTGAGCAGGGGGAAGAGGAGGACATCTTTGATCGAGCGTGTACCGGTGAGGATCATCACAAGCCGGTCAATGCCGATCCCCTCTCCCGCCGTAGGGGGAAGGCCGTACTGGAGAGCGTTGACGAAGTCCATGTCTACGAACTGGGCCTCGTCGTCTCCGGCCTCCCTGTTCTTGGCCTGCTCCTGGAAACGCTGGAGCTGGATCTCCGGGATGTTGAGCTCCGAGAAGGCGTTGGCCACTTCGGCGCCGGCCATGAAGAGCTCGAACCTTTCGGTGCGTCCCTCCATCTCCCTGTGGGGCTTGGCCAAGGGGGAGAGCTCCACGGGGTGGTTGAGGACGAAGGTCGGCTGAATTAGCTTGGGCTTGACGAATTCGTCGAAGAGGTAGTCGGCGGCTTTGGCGAAGACCGGGGGAATGGCTTCGGCACCGGCCTCGGCGGCCTTCTTCTGGGCCAGGGCGATGACCTTGGCCGGATCGGCGAGGTCCTCCTTGGTGAGGGGGCCCAGTTGGCTGAGGGATTCGATGAAGTCCACCTTCTGGAAGGGTGGGGTGAGGGAGATCTCGTTGTTGTCATAGACAACCTTCTCCGGGGCCACGCCCTCTGCCTGGAGGTGGAGGAAGAGCTCCTCGGTGAGCTTGATCAGGTCGTTGAAATCGCTGTAAGCCTGATAAAACTCGATCATCGTAAACTCGGGGTTGTGCTGGAAGTCGATCCCTTCGTTGCGGAAGCTACGGTTGATTTCGTAGACTCTGTCGAAACCTCCGACGATGAGCCTTTTCAGGTAGAGTTCCGGAGCGATTCTCAGGTAGAGCTCCATGTTCAGAGCGTTGTGGTGGGTGACGAAGGGACGGGCGTTGGCCCCCCCGGGGATGGGGTGGAGCATGGGGGTCTCGACTTCGAAGTAGCCTCTCTGGTCAAAAAATTTTCTGATTCCCCGGATGATCTTGAACCTCTTCTCGAAGACCACTCGAGCCTCAGGGTTCATGATCAGGTCGAGGTAGCGTTGTCTGTACCGGGTCTCTTTGTCTTGGAGACCGTGGAACTTTTCGGGCATAGGGAGAAGGCACTTGGAGAGGAAAGTAAAGTCCTCAACGAGAACCGTAAGCTCTCCGGTCTGGGTTCGGAAGAGGGACCCTTCGACGCCGATGATGTCTCCTGTATCGAAGCTCTTGAAGGTCGCGTACTTCTCTGGACCGATGGCGTTTTTCTTGACGTAGATCTGGAGTCTCTCCTTACCGTTGGAGAGGTGGAAGAAGGAGGCGCCGCCCATGACCCTCTTGGCGACGATCCTACCGGGGGTCTTGACGCTGGGCTTCTTCTCCTCAAGGGTTTGGGAATCGGTCTCTTTGTACTTTTCGAGAACCTCAGAGATTGTCAGCGTGTAGTCGTAACGGTAGGGGTAGGGGGAGATACCCTGCTTCTCGAGTTCGTCTCTCTTCTGTTGCCTGACGATGAGCTCGTCATGTTCTGCCATTGGATCCTCCAGATTCGCCTTGAACGTTGTAAAACTCCGCAATTATACCACTTTACCCTCCCTCTTACCACTCCAACGACGAGGATCCGCCCTGGAAGGCTCAACTTCCCCGGAGGGCTCCCCTTCTCTCTCCTGTGTCGAAGAGAGGAAGCCCTTCTCTGGGGAGCGCCGGGTGTTGAACCCTCTCTTGACGGTGGGACGGTTTCGATGTAGAGGATAGAGGTGATGGGAAAACGAAGGCTTTTGTTTTGGCTGCCGGCGGTGGTCCTGGGGGCGGCGATTCTGTTCTCACTCGTTTACACCCACCGGAGGGTCCATGAGAGGGTGGACCTCAGGGTTCCCTCCCTTCCAGGCCTGCCCGAAGAGAGGGGGCTGAGCGCCCAGAGAGTGACCTTCTTCTCCCAGGGGCTGAGACTCTCGGCCTGGTGGTTCCCTCCCCGGGGGAGGCGGATCACAGTCGTTGCCGTTCACGGGTACGGCTATCCCCGAGGCGGGAAAGCCTCCCTCCTGAAGTTGGCTCTTCCCCTCTCCCGCCAGGGGTACGGTCTCTTCCTCTTCGATCTTCCGGCCTTCGGAGAGAGTGAAGGGAAGAGGATCACCTTCGGAGACCGGGAGGGACGGGCCGTTTCGGATGCGGTTCTCTTCCTGAAAAAGGGGTTGGCCCAAGGACAGAGTGTCGGCCTCTTCGGCTACTCCCTGGGGGCGGCCTCCGTTCTCAGCGCCGCCGGCCGCTACCAAGCGGGAGACTTTGTGATCGCCCTCTGCCCCTACGCCTCCATAGACAGCCTCTTCCGGAAGCAACTCTCAGAGCAGGGGCTCCCGTCGGCCCTCTTTTTTCCTATGGTCCGTCTCTCCCTGGCCTGGGAGTTGGGTTGGAATTACGGTCGGGGGGATCCTCTCCGTTGGGCCGGCGCAATCCGTCAACCCCTTCTGGTCTTCGCCGCGGCTCACGACAGGGAAGTCCCTTTCCGGGACGGCTCCCTCCTCATCGGTCTCTCCCCTGCCAAGGTCAGGACTCTGGTCCTTTTACCGGAAGGCCACGGGGCGTTGAGGGACTCTTTCTCGCTGGTTCTGGGGGAGGTCTCCGCCTTCCTGGGAACCCTCGACGGGGTCAAGGGGGTGTCGCCTTCGCCCTCCGGCTTGCCCGGATCAGCTTCTCCACCTCTTCGACCTCTCGGGGAAAACCCTCCGTGAGGCTCCGATAGCCCTGGGTTGTCAACAGGACGGTCTCCTCGATTCGGATGCCGATTCCCTCTTCTTTGATGTAGATTCCTGGCTCAATAGAGATGACCATCCGCTCTTTCAGAGGCTCGTCGGGAGAGGTGATGATGGGATCGTGAACGGAGATCCCGATGTGGTGGCTTAGCCCATGGATAAAGTACCTCTCCAGGTTCTTTTCCCGAAGGCTCTTGCGGGCCTCCTCTTCGACCTCCCGTAGGGTGACCCCTTCGCGAAGAACCGAGAGGGCCGCCTTCTGCGCAGAGAGAACGGCTTCGTAGAGCACCTTCTGACGGTAGGAGAAGGAGCCGTTGATGGGGAGGGTTCTGGTCAGGTCGGAACAGTAGCCTTTGTAGCGGCAACCGATATCCACAACCAGGAGCTCGCCGGCCCGAAGGCGGGAGGCGCGCTTACCGTAGTGGGGGTTGACCGCGCTTGCCCCTGCGGCGACGATGGAAGAGAAGGCGGGGACCTTCTCGGCTCCGAGACGGACCATCTCCTCCTCCACCGCTTTTGCCAAAGAGCTCTCGGAGGTTCCCGAAATGACGAGGGGGAGGACCCTCTTGAGAGATTCCGTGGTGATGAAACAGGCGGTGGCGATTGTCTCAATCTCCTCGAGATCTTTGACGGAACGGATACGGAGCAACCCCTTGTCCAAGAGGGGAAGAGAGCGGAGGATGTGGAAAGGCGTCTTCACATCTTCCTCGGTAGTGACCCATGCTGGAGCCTTCCTCCTCAACCCGGTGAGGTAGAAGAGGTTGTCTGAGCACCAGACCAACCCTCCGGAGGTCGGCTTATCTCCCCTCTGTGAGAGCCGCTCCATCCTGGCGGCTTGGACGCTCCCCGGGGTGATTCGGTAGGTTGGTGTGAGAACCGAGAGGAGAAAGAGCAGAGGGATAAGGAAGAAGAGGCTTCTGAGAGAGACCGAGAGGGTGCGGGAAACGGGTTGGTCGTAACCTCTCTCGGGGTCAAAGCGGGACCAGAAGCCACGCCTCTCCTTTTCCCAACGACCGAGCAGAGAGCACTGTAGGAGGGTCCCGACCAGAACCCCGAGGAGCTCCGGAAAGCCCGGCAACGGTGTTCTTCCCAAGAGGCTGCGGAGAGCGAACCCCATGGCCAGGGAGCCGATGGTCGCACTCCAAAGGGAGACCATGGTCTTGGGGAAGAACCAGGAGAGAAGGATTCCACAGAAGGCTGATGCCAAGAGGGGGACGGGCTGGATCGGTGAGAAGAGGCGGAGCGTGAGAAAGAGAACCACCAGGAGGAGAGGAAGGGCGAGACCGTAGAGAATGCCTCGGAACCAACGTCTGAGGAGAACCGCTAGGGGGACGAGGAGGAAGAGGCAGAGGATTCCTCCCAGAGGAAGGGCGAGGGTGGAGGGCATCTCCTTGGAGGAGAGGGCGAAGAAGAGGCCCACCAGGAAGGAGAGGAGAGCGAAGAGGTAGAGGTGGGTCCAACGTCCCGAGAGCCAAAAGAAGAGCCCCAACAGCCCGACGACGACTAACCCCGCCATGGTTTCCTCCGGTTCGGTCTCTGATCTTCAAAGATACCACAGGAGGTGAGAGTTTCCAACAGAGGAGGGAAAAGAGATCCCTGTGAACGACTCGGGGGATCAGAGAGAGCGGGAGAGGGTGGCTTGACCATGGCCGTTCCTCTCTCTCCCCCCTCTTCACGCTCTGTAGCGGGACTTGACCTAGCCGAGGGAAGTAGTGTAAAAGAGATCGGGGTCTTTTTGAGGAGAACCCCTTAGTAAGAGCGGTATCAGAGGATTCTTGGAACGCGGGAGGCTTCATGAAACTACGAGAGAGTCGACTCCTGGAGAGAGTGGGTCCTTCCGAAGCCCTTCTCTTCTTCCTCGGACTCGCCTCCCCGGTGTGAGCCATGGGATACTTCCTTCTGACCCTTCTCTTCTTCAGCTCCATGGAGGTGGTAAGCAAACCCCTTATGGGGATGGCCGATCCCTTTACCTTGACACTGCACCGTTTCTTCATCGGCTTTCTCGTCCTGCTCTCCATCAAGGCGGCCCCCTCTCACGGAGGAATCGGGTCTCTCCTCCGCGTTCCCTTTCGCAGGCTCCTCTATTTAGCCTTTCTGGGGCTTCTGAACACCTCCTTTTCCATGTCTTGCCTTCAGCTCGCCGTGCTCAACGGGACAGCCTCCCAGACGGCCCTGATCTTTTGTTCCAACCCTCTCTTCGTCTTCCTCATCGGGGGAGCTCTTCAGAGAGAGTCCAGAAACCTCCGTCGTTGGGCCGGAATCCTTCTCGGTCTGGTGGGGATTGGAATCGTCCTCTTCTCCAACGGTTTCTCTCCGAAGCGGGGGGATCTTTTCGCCCTCTTTGCCGCCCTCTCTTTCGCCCTCTACATTCTCCTGAGTAAGAGGGCCCTGAAGGGGTCCTCCCCCTTGGAGGTCAACGTTGTCTCTTTTTTCTTCGGCCTGCTGGGGATCCTTCTCTTCCTCCTCTTCACAGGCCGTCCCCTCCTCCTTCCCCCGGATCTCTTCTTGAAACCGAAACCCCTGGCGGCCTTCCTCTATCTGGGGATCGGTGTGAGCGGCCTGGCCTATCTCACCTTCATTAAGACCCTGGAGCGTTTCTCGGCGCTCTCTTCGTCGGTGATCTTCTTCCTCAAGCCTGCCTTCGCCTCTCTCTTCGCCGTTGTCTTCCTCTCCGAGAGGGTCGGGCCGATCTTCGGCATCGGTCTCTTCCTCCTCCTCTGGGGCAGTCTTCTGGTGATTCGAAGCGACGGAGCCTTTCTCCTCTTCCTGGAGAAGGTCAAGGGATCCTGGGGGGAAGAGTGACCACTCCACCGGGAAGGACTCTCCTCTTCTCCCTCTTCCTCTTTCTCACCACCTCCGCGCTCTTTTCTTGGCAACTCCCCTCCTCCCTGGTTTACAGGGAAGGGAAGACCATCCACCGTTTCCATGTTCTCGGTGAGGGGGGAGGGTACCGGATCCACTTGGAATCCGAGGGCTCCGGTTCTAAGGTCTCCCAGATCTACACGACCGATGCCCTCTTAAGGACCCTCCGGTGGGAGTTGGACTCTCCCGGAGAGGGAACGCGGATCCTTTGCGAGCGGGTGGGGGATTTTCTCCGGCTCAAGGGCCTCTACAAAGGGGAGAAGATCGAGAAGGAGATGGGAATCGACTCCCGCTCCTGGAACCAACTCTTCCACCTAGGGCTGATGCCCTTCGTCCTCTCCGGGGAGAGGGAGACGGTCTTCTGGTCTGTGGGTGTCAACGGGCCGGGAGCGATGAAGGCGGGAAAGGTGAAGGCGACGAAGAGATCGAGGGAGAAGATCCTCTCCCTGGGTGAAAGCGTGCAAACCCTTCGGGTCGAGATGAGCCTCACCGGCCTCCTCTCCCTCTTCTGGAAGGGGGACTACTGGTACTCCCTCTCGGATGGTCTCTTCCTGCGTTACGGGAAGAGGTCCGGGAAGGAAGGAAGCGGCGCCATGGAGTTGACCGAAAGGCGTTAAATTTTCAGACCCTTGGAAATCCCTCTCCTCCCTGGGGCCCTTCTGCCTTGAGGGGAATCCCCAACCCTGCTAAGAGGTCCTTCTTAGTGGGGAGCAACCTTAGAGGCTCATCGAGGGGAGTCGCCATCTGACACGACACTCCCTGAGAGGTTTCAAAGTGCGGTAACGCCTTTTCTTGATGCGTTCTTCCATGGGAAAGGCCGCCTCTCTCCTCTCCGTTATTGACGGTCCGCCGACCGTGCGGGGGAGAAAGCCTTGGATAAAGCCGTTGAGATGACGAAAGAGAACAAGGGGTAAGGGATAATAAGAGGACCTCCGATCTGTCAAAACTCCGAAAGGCACCATAGAAGAGAGACCTATGGGAAGGGAGGAGAGGGAATCGATATTTCAATTTCCTTGTTCTCTTCTACGACTTGTGAAAGAATCTTGGCAAACGGGGTTAAGGGGAGTGCAATGTGACGAAAAAGTCCAGGCCTATCCCTCTGGTTTTTCTTCTCAGCTTTTTGGCCTTGCCGCTTCTCTCTCAAGGCGTAGCCGTCCATAAGGTTCCGGGATCTTACTCCTCCGGCGTCCCTCTGAAGATCGTGGTGGAAACGGAGGCGCCTTGCCAATGGGCCGCTCTCTTCTTTCGGGCCGAAGGGGAGGAGAACTTTCGATCCTTGCCCTTGACCAAGGGGGAGGGGCAATCCTTCGCCGTCTCCCTCGAGACCTCTACGTTTCAAGGGAAGAGGCTGGAGTACTACTTCGCCCTGAAGGGGGCGGTGGAGGTTGTCTACCTCCCGGAACAGGTTCCGGAAACCCTTTTTCTCGTCTCATCGGCGGAGGGTCCCCAGACCTTACCCGGGGAGATCCTTCCCGGTCCTCCTCTCCGGGAGGCACAGAGAGAGCCCTCCCGGACTGGCGAGAGCAGGAACTCCGCTCTGAGCGTAGGCGGAGACCTGTTCGGGGAGAGTACGACTCTCTTCCCAGGAGGAGGCGCCTCCAGTTCGACTTCCACCGGGTACGGCGGCAACTTGAAGGCGGGCTACCGCTTTCAGAAGGGGAACCAGGAGATCAACTTCGAAGCCCGAGCCTACTACCGCTCCCAGGATGATCCCAAGGCGGACCTTCCGGATCTGAAACTCCTGGCCAAGAGTGGCTCCTTTGCCCTAGAGGTCGGTGAGATCGCCATGAACGAGGGCCAATTCTCCCTGAGCGGAGGCCGGCGCGGCGCCTCCTTGGGCTACGATGACGGTCGGTTCCGGGTCCTCCTCTTCTCCCTTCAGAATCAGAGAACCGAGTTCCAGGGGATCGGGATTCCTCGGTCCGATACGGCCCTTTTTGGAGGAAGTGTCGGGTGGAAGGGGGATCCCTGGGTCTCCCTAAAGCTCCTCTTCCTGACGGGGAAGGATGACCCCTCCCTGGGAACGAACAACGCCTATCAGAGTTTTTATAAGCCGCGAAAGGGCTCTTTGATCTCCTTCATAGGGGGGCTCTCTCCCATAGAGGGCCTGAGGGTCGATTCAGAGGTGGCCCTAAGCGACTACGACGCCGACACTCAAGACGGCGAAGAGGCTCTTTCCGGCAAGGCCTTGAGGGTGGAGGGAAGCTTCAGGAGGGGGTTCTTCGAGAGCGGCCTCAGGTGGAACCGTCAAGAGAAGGAGTTCGGTTCCATCGGCCTTCCCTTCTTTACCGCCGGACGGGAAAATCTCGCCGCCGAGCTAGGCTTGCGTTTTTCCCGTATGGGAATCGGGACCCGGTGGCAGAGGGAAGAGACAGAGGAGAGTGACAACCCCCTGGATCTGGTGAGCCGAAACGAGGGGTTTAACGTTGATCTCACCTGGATGCCCAGCAGTGGCATCTCTCTCAGGGGAGGTTTCCAGAGAGCCGACCAGGAGGCTGAAGCGGGTAGCCAGGTCCTTCCGGAGGGAGAGCTGCATCGTGATGGGATTACCGCAGGTCTGGACCTGACCCTTAGAGAGGGGGCCCTCCTCTCCCTTTCGGGGGTTTGGGACTCCATCAAGAGCGACGCCTTTCCCGAAAAAGACGGGAAGAGCCTTTCGGCAAACATCGGCCTCTCCTTCAGCGACCAGAAGGGGAACCGTTTCGCCCCCTCTTTCGGCTACTCCCGGGTCGAGTCGCCCTCGGGGCCGACCACCAAGCTGTTGAACCTTTACGTAAGCGGAGCCATCGTCTTGGTACCTCAGTTCCTTCAGATGACGCTCACCGGCGCTTGGATCCGTACCGCCGTCTCAGGGCTGGAGAGTGTGACTTATCTGAACGGGGAGGGAGGCTTTCTCCTTGAAAAGAGCGTCGGGAAGAGGCCGGTCGTTTTTCTCGTGGGAATTCGGGGAGGGGTTCTTCGCAATACCCTTGCCGGGAAGTCCGATACCACGGCGCAGCTGCATCTGGACGGACAGATCAACTTCTAAAGATCGAGGAAGCGGGAGGGAGGTGACGGTATGAAAAGATCCATGAAGGCTGTGTTGGTGTTGTCGCTCCTCTTTGTTGCGGCGCCGTTCCTTCATGCCGCTATCGTCGTCTCACCTCCAAGGCCGGTGGCAGGTCAGGCGGTAACCTTCTCCCTTCAGCCCTCCAAATCCTTGACCATCACCTGGGATTTCAACGATGGGACGCCTCCTCAGAGCGGTTCTTCTCAAATTGTTCACACCTTTCTCAGGTCTGGGACCTTTCTCGTTTCCGCCCGCTACCTGGACGGGATCGAACGCCTTCAGGTCACCGTGGATCCGGCGCCTAAGAGCATCGTCTACTCCCCCTCTCTTCCGGCTCCAGGTGAAACGGTGAACTTCAGGGCCATCAACTTCGAAGCTTCCTGCGTCCGTTGGGACTTCGGCGATGGGTCGCCGATCGTCACGAGGGGAACGGCGAACCAACCCCACGTCTTCACCGGGGTGGGGAGTTATACCGTTCGAGCCTACGACTACTGCGGGGATACAAACGCACCGGCCTCCACGACGGTACGGGTTGTGGAGAGGAGGAGGGTTACGACTACCACTCTCCGCCCCGTGACAGGCTCTCCTGTGGAGTTTGTGGCGACAGGATTTCTCTCCTCTGTGATCGCCTGGGACTTCGGGGATGGGCAGTTGGTTCAAAGCGGCACGACGCGGATGACCCATCTCTATAAGTACTCCGGGAGCTATACGGTCAAAGCCGTGGACTTTTCCGGCCGGGACCCCCACTATTACGCTCAAAAGGTTCTCAGAGTCGAAGATTCTCAGGGACCCAGGGCCCCTTTTACTCTCTCCTACCTCCGTCTTCGTTTCGAGGACGGGAGGACAGACGTCTCGGTCAAGAGGGGCTTCGATCGGTTGAAAGCCTTCCTGGATGTCAAATTCGAGGGCTCCGGAGCGGTTCTTCTGACCTGGTACGTTGACGGGAAACCCTTCAGGACCTCTTCCCTGCCCCTCGATTTCGCCGGCCAGTGTGTCCTGGACTCCGGAGCGGTTCCTCCGCTGCCCACGGATCTTCCGGGGCCCCACAAGGTTTCCGTGGTGGTCCAGAGGCCCGAGACACGGCTTCAGGTCAACCCGATCACCTACAACGTGGAGGGGCGGAGAGAGGGCGCAGAGGCCCCTAGGGTAACCTTGGTTGAGCCTTTCTCCCTGGAACCTGGAAAAGAGTATGAACTTCTGCTGAGAGGAGAGAACTTCACCGGGAACACCGTTGTTTCTTTCGGGAGGGAGATCGCCGTCGTCGACCCTTTCCGGCGGCTCTCCTCTCGGGAGGGAAAGATCAAGATCTTCGTCCCTCCAACCCTCGTCAAGGGGGAGTATCCCGCCGAGGCTTTGGGAGAGGGGGAGAGCCAGAGGGGGCCGGGTGCGGTGAGGGTGGGGAGACAGGCCATAGGAGTCGTCGGCAATGTCAAGGGGATTCCCAAGGTATACTGTCCGAAGATTCCCGAGAAGACCAGCGCTGAGATTCGCTTGGAGAAGCCCGCCTACTTTACCGGCCGAGGCGACGGGGAGAACGAGCAGGGAAGGCTGATACCTCTGGACGATTTTGACCTCTTCCAGTGGTGGTCGAAGCCTGGCCTTGCGGACGGTTACGAGCTGAGAATCTACCGGAGAGACACCGATCAGCTGATCATGAAGAAGAGACTGGCGGGTTCGGTCAATTTTTATGACGTTACCTCCGGATTTCTTGAGGAGCTCTTCTCCCTTCTAAAGACCGGGCAGGAGCGAAGCGGACCCCTGGTGGTGAAGAAGAACGCCGAGAAGAAGGCGGACGGGGGGAAGGGGATCAGGAGGAAGCTTCTTGAGGAGGCCGACCTCTCCTGGGAGGTGAGCGCCTTCAAGGTGTTCTCCTGTAACCCTCCTGCCCTGGCGGACGAGGATGAGCCCAAAGGCCTCAGACCGGGGGAGAGTCGAGAGGTGGAGCTGGCCTTGTCGGACCGTTGGCCCCTCAAGCTTCCCGCCCGTCCGACCGGCCTCTCTTGCCCCAAAGGAGGTTACCAGAAAGGGTCTTTGAACACCGACAACCTCGACAGGGAGAAAGACTCTTCCGGGAGAGTCGACCCTAACACCTACGTTGGCCACAGGATTCAGGCAACCGGGAGGATCGACCTCTATGGGACTCCCTACGGTAGTAAGCCCCAGGAGTTCAAAACCTCTGCCCCCCCTCAGGCCGCGCCACCCCAAGGGGGAAGCCAACAACCCCTGGTCATCGTCAACCCGGTGGAATCGGTTGCCTTTTCGAACCTTTTCATCGATTGGGGGGACGGTTCCCCATCGGAACCAATTTCCGGCAAGGTCGTCTACCAGAGCGGGGATGTCGGGGCTTCATGGAACAAAGGTTTTAAGGTCGACATGACAGGCTTGGTTCATAAATATTCCCAAACCGGACTCTTTACCATCAGGGTGTTCATGCTCCCCGAAGACGCCGTTCAGAGTCCCCTGGAGGGCTTCGAGGAGACTCTGGGGAATGCGGTCAGCGGCGGGAATCCCTCCCAAGGAACGGCCTACTTCATGGCCTTGAACAGCCTTAGCCGAGGTCCTTCTCCGGAGCAAACCGCCAAAGGAGCCTTTGCTCAGGGAAGGAGCAGGGAATCGACTTTGAACAAAGAGCTCTCCCGAGCCTACATGCTCTTCTGCAAGGAGCAGGTCATCAGCGAGAGGATGGACCTCTGCGCCAACGGTCCTCTGAACCTTGTTTCGGCGAAGGTTCTCGGTTTCCCCGGGCATGACGGTCGGGTCCAGGGTCTGAGGGGCGGAGCTTCCGATGCCCAGGCTTCTACCTGCGACGAGGCTCTTCAGGCGAGGGGGGAATTGACCTACTTCGGGAGAGGTGATGTGGAGGTGACTTGGACGGTCGCAGGGGAGGTCATCTCCAAGGAGGTCTTTACCGGGCTGACCTCCCCCAACAGGAGTAACCTTTCCGCCGAATCCGCTAAGGATTGCCGCCTTGCTTTGAAGGCTTCCCGGGAGATTCTCTCCCCCTTCCTTTCAACCGAGAGGGTTGGACGTTACGAAGTCTCCTTCCAGGCAAGGGTCCTGCCCCCCTCCAAGATGCCCCTTTCCGCGTCTTTCTTCGAGGCGGCCCTGGGAGAACCCGACGGAGCCCTTCGGCTCGGAGCGCTTCTGGGAGAGGGCGCTGGAAAGACTCCTCCCAAGCTGGGGTTTCTCAAACCTGCCGCAGGGGTATCGGCGGTTTCGCCGGTGGCCCTTTACGGAAACTCGGTTACACCCTCTTTGGGCAACGCCTTGAGAAAGATCCTTGACTCTCCTCCCTTCCTGGTGGTCTCCCCGCCCCGGGGGTACCGGGTGGTGGCGGCGGACCCGAAACAGCTTTGCTCCCTCTGGTTTCCGACCAGAGGCGGAAAGTTCCGGGTCTGCGACCTGCAAGGGAAGACGACGGTACAAGGGAAGTCGATCTCCGGTAACGGGCTCATGAAGGTCCCCTTGACATCGGGTTCGACCTCCAAGAAGGAGTACGCCGTGGAGGTTGCTTTCCAGAACTGGGAGTTCGATGCCGAGAAGGGGGAGGTCACGAAAGGGACCCTCGTCGTGAAGCCCTCCAGGGAGGTTAAGGCTCCAGGTGTCCTGGGAACCCTCAGAGAGCTCAACGGGAAGATCCTCCCAGGGCAACTTTCGGACATGGACGCTTCCCTGGACTTCGGCTTCAACGATCCTAACCTGAGGCTTCCCGGAAGCCCCGAGAAGCCTCCGAAGTTTGTCAACCTCCACTCCCCCCTCTCTTCCGAGGGGGACTGGATCAAGAGCGGTTTACAGCTCCCGGAGATACTCTTGAGCTGGAGCGCCTTCAGAATGAGTACTCCCTCGGGGATGGAGTTCGACTTCAGCCGGACCGAAGGGAACGGTCCCGGGGGAGCCTGTGGTGAGGTGGCTCCTTCCTTCGTGGGCGTCTTGGTGAAAGAGGCCGACATCGTCCCCTACACCTTCGATCTTGTCTCCAAAAGCCCCTACCTCCTTCGGGCGAAGGGTTGGGTTGTGACGGAGACAGGAATGTGTGGAAGCGTTGAGGGGGGAGGGTTCTCCAGCGATTACAAGAAGGGGAAGCTGAGCTTCGGTAAACTCCTCTTCACGGGAGGGGCCAACGGGTTTCAGGCCAACTACCAGAATCTGAAGATCAGGGTTCCCTGGTTAGGAGTGGAACTCGCGGGGGACGCGGTTCTCAAGAAGTTCGAAGGGGGCTTCAGGGTCGATCTCTCCGGGGTCGGCCATCCCCCGGTGGAGCTCAGCTACCCCCAATTCACTCTGGCATCGGACAAGCTGATCTTCACCACGGAAAAGAACATCGGATGGGTCGTCTCGAGTGAGACCCTCTTCACACTGAAGGCGGAAAACAAGGAAGTGACCCACTTCACTATCTCCCCCCTATTCTTCGGTTTCGACGGAAGGCCTTACTTTTCCGAAGGGGCCACAAGCGCGAAGGTTCCTCTAGGCGGCGCCACCTATCTGGGGTCAACGCCTCTGGACCTGAAGGAGGCCTCTCTGAACAACCCCGGGGAGGGAAACAAGGCTCTCACCGTCGCGATCATCTCGGAAATCCATCTTTCCGAATCCTCTCTGGTGCCCTCCTCTCAGTGTCAGATCAACTACTTGGTCAAGGAGGGTTCCCCGTACCTGGGAGAGGGTCCCTTCAACTCCCCCTTTAAGACGAAGATCGATTACCCTCTGGCCCAAAAGGTTGTACAGTCGGAGGTCTCTCCTGTGTACACGCCATCCAGCGAGGCGATGGCCTACAACGGCGGAGTAGGGGAAGGGGAGCCCTTGCTGGCCGGTCCTTTTGCCGGATCCGCCCCTCTCCCGCCGAAGGCTAGTTTCAAAGGGAACCGCTTCTACGGAGATGTTGACCTTAACCTCTTCGCCGGGGCAAACCTCCGGGCCCAGTTCCTTCTTGGCTACGAGAGCGGAAAAAGCTTCTTCCTGGTACGCGGCGAAGTGCCCCTGGGTTCGGGAATCCAGATCACCCCCTATCCAATCAGCATCTTTAAGATCTTCGGCTCCTTGGGATACAACTTCCCCCTGGAGAGTCTTGCCACAAACTCCCTAGAGAATGCTGTTCCCGACTTAAAGGGGAAGAGCATGTTTCAGGCTGGGCTCCGGCTCGGGTCGTCTGACGGTTACGCCTTTACCATGGACGGCTCGTTTACGGTCAACGACAGCGGTTCGGCCAGGATGGATTACCGGGCCTGGCTCTTCACGCCTCCTGAAGGGGAGGGGCTCTTCAGGGGCTATTTCCAATTCGCAGACGGGAACTTTGACGGAAAGCTATGGGGGGGGCTGGACCTTGTGGGAGGCCTCGTGAGGTTCGATCTGGGAAAAACAGAGGCTACCGCGGCCTGTGATATGCACTTTGGAGGTGGAAACTGGCATATCTACGCCGGTCAGAAAAACGGTCCCCGGATCAGTGCCTTCATTCTCAAGTCACAGAGCGATTCTTACATGATGCTGGGAAACAAGGATGGCTTCGCTGTAGGCGGAAGGCAAAACTTCTACTTCGGCGTGGGAGATGGCACGGTTTCAGAGGCCTATGTGAAAGGTTTTATGGACATAGGCTTCCAGATCACTCCCCAGCTGAGAATTCTCGGCGATTTTGCGGCCGGCGCGTCGGCGGGTGTCTGTGCCTTCGGTGTCTGCGTGGATGGGAACGTAACGGCCGACGTACATGTGGAGGCTCCACCCCTTCAGATGAGGGCCCATGCGGAGCTTGAGATCGATCTTGGGCTCTGGTCGGAAACCGTAGGCTTCACGGTCAGCCTCTAAGGAGAAGAGAATGAAGATTAAGAGAGAGTTTCTCTTCATAGCAATAACGGGTCTTCTCTTCCTCCTCCCCCTCCTGGGAGCGGAAAAAGGCGGTTTGGCAGTCCTCTCCGAAGGGGAGGGGAAGGTGAAACTCCTCTGGCTACCCCCCAGGGGCCAATGGCCCGAAGGGGGATGGAGAGTGGAGGACGCTTCAGGGCGGGTCTTGGGGGTTGTGAAACCGGGCGACCCTGGCGCCTTGGAACCGCTTACCCCGGGTCAACGTGAGCGTTGGGAGAGGGTCAAGCCCTTCTTCGGGTCTCAGCGGGAACGGACTCAGGTTGCCGAAGACATGGTGCGTCTGATCGCGGTGACCGATTTCTCTCTGGCCAAGGCCTTCGCGATGGCATGGCAGGGCGGGGGACTCTCCCCAGGGAGCAGAAGCTTCCGGGTCGTCGCCTTGAACGGGAAGGGGGATCCGCTCCCAACGGTTCTCTCTTCCCCTCCGGTGGATCCCTCCCTTCCGGATCCTCCCCTTGGGGCCCCGGTGAGGTTGAGAACGCTTCAAGAGAACGAGGGGATGGTTCTTTACTGGGGAAAGGGAGAGGGTAAACCTCTCTTCTACCGGATCGAAAGGAGCGACCCCTCGGGGAGGAGGGCTCTCTTGACGGAACAGCCTCTCTTCCTTGGGGTGGGGTGGAAGGAGACTCTTCCCGCCTATGTCGACCGGAAGGGTTTGAGCGGGGGAACCAACACCTACAGGGTATGGGGAGTGGATCTCTTCGGGCGGTCCGGAGATTCATCCGAATGCAAAGGGGAGTATGTGCCACCGGAAACCTGGCTGCCCCCGCTCTCCGTCGATGCCAAAGGGGAGGGGGGAAGAGTCGTCCTGAGTTGGAGAATGGGGGAAAACTCCAGAGTCTCCACCGTAGTCGTGGAGAGGGCCATGCTTCCCGAGGGACCCTTCGAGACCCTGACCCCGAAGGGTGTTCCCCCCCAACCCTCTCTCTTTGAGGATCGGGGTGTCAAGGGAGGCGTGAGTTACTTCTATCGGGTTCGCAGCGTCTCCGGGGGAGGAGACTTAGGGGTGCCTTCGGACACGGCTATGGTCAAGGTGGTCGGTTCTGGACAACTCCCTCGGATCGAAGGGCTCAAGGCCGATCTCGGAAGGACGAGGATCCGACTGACTTGGAACCCCGCGGCCGACACGGCGGGTTACCTTGTTGAAAGAAAGAGCTTGGGCGGCGATTGGGCAAGACTAAACACGGAGATCTTTCCGAAGACCCTTCTGGACGACCCCATCCTCACCGAGGGTGAGGCGGTGACCTTCTCTTACCGGGTCAGTGGGGTCTCACTGGACGGAACGGTTGGAAAACCCTCCTCGGAGGTTGTTGTGAACGTTCCCTCCCGCTTGAAGGTCGGGGCGCCGATCCTTGAGAGGGTCGAGGCCCTGGAGGGAAAGCTTAAGATCCACTTCCGGCATCCCCCTTCCGGAGTTCCTGTCTCGGGGTACCTCCTGCTCCGGAGCTCCTCCCCCGAGGAGGAGGGGCTTGTGGTTGGTGAAGCCCTACCCCCGCAAGCCGTTGTGTTCACCGATGGGTGGGTAAAGCCGGGAGAGACCTACTGGTATAGGGTTGTCGCCCTCGACGGGAATGGGGGGAGAGGCCCTCTCTCTCAAGCCTTTTCCGGTCAACCCTTGGCCCTTCACATTCCCGTTCCTTCGGCGCCGAGAGGGGAGTTCAAGAGTGTTCCCTTCCCTAGGGTCGTCTTGACTCTTCCCCCCGGGATGGAAAGCTTCACTTTGGTCCTTGAGAGGAGGATCGATGGAGAGGGCTCTTGGACGACTATCGCGGAGAGCCTGGTGGGGGAATCTTTTGTGGATAGCCATCCTCCCAGGGGCGAGGTGAATTTTTTCTACCGCCTCCTCTACTTGGACGCCCAGGGGGTGAGGGGAGAGGCCTCACCGATTCTGACGATACGGAGGCCATGAAGAGGGATAAAA
>Ga0208826_1000754_pt1 | contig 31378 bp, 47 predicted proteins | sample AD_UKC115_MetaG_FD_184451 | JGI IMG/M metagenome (GOLD analysis project Ga0208826, IMG submission 184451) | Active sludge microbial communities of municipal wastewater-treating anaerobic digesters from Hong Kong - AD_UKC115_MetaG (SPAdes)... | ecosystem: Engineered > Bioreactor > Anaerobic >...
TTCATCTTTTCTTGCTCTTACCTTTTCAAATGCAGCCCTTTTGTCTGCGTGGTGTGTTAAAGCAATTTTATGTATTGCCACTCCATCCAAACTATAAAAGTCAGAACTATGCTCACCATAATATTTAAAGTTTGCGGCTTGGTACACAATCCCAAAACCCCCACAGCGTTCATCAGCAAAACTTTGTATCCATTGTATTTTTGGGTGTTTGCCTCGTATATATTTTATACAATAAGCAATTGCACGGCTTTCAGTATTTCTCCCAGCCTCGTCACTTATCCACATTCTATTTAGTTCTAAATATTCATAAATGCCCGTATCTTTTACAATGTTTTTCGCACCTGCCGGGTTCATACTAAAACCAAATTGCAGCGAACCTAAAAGCCTATTTTCAATATAAACACCTAAATAAATGTAGGTAGTTGCAAACCCAGCTACTTTGTGGCTGTAATGGTTTTTAATAATCATTGCATTTGAAACGGATTTATCCATTTCTTTTATATAAAAATCGGGTTCGCCAAATCCTACTATTTCACGGCTTCCAAACATTGAAAGTTGGTTACTAAAAATATAATCTTTTTTTGCCATCGCTTCGCTTTTAAAAAATACTATGTTCGTTCATTTAATTAAGTTTTACGGTAAAAAAACGCCAGCATACAACACGTGGTATAGTTAATTGCCGTTTCGTTGGTATTCGTAGCGTATTAGCCCGCTTTTAGTTTCCTGTCGGTGGATAGCGTGTCGCCCGCAATCCCCAACTAACCATACCACCACCGTTAGCGGCAACCTTACAGAAACTCCTCAATTTTATGGGTATCTAAACCAGTATAGGTATGTATCAATTTTCTTAAAGCAAGACCACAACTTTCAGCCATCTTCATTCTATCATCAACGGACATACCATCGTAATCTTGATTGTCATACATTTTGTCCATCAATGCGGTCTGAAAAATTATTGTAGCATTCATAAAATCACGGTTAGAATAATTAGGTTTATTCTCGTTACCTTTTGCTTCTGCGTTTTGTGTTAGCAAATCGTTTGCGATTGCTTCTAATTCGTTTTTGTAACTTCTCATTTTTATTTTGATTTGTGAAGAAGGGCAGCCGCTAACAAGTGCTATACAATATGGCGGCTGACGTGCTTCGATTAAACATTTTTACTATTTCAAACTTTGGAGCTTCGTATCGGGCTTTCTGCTGAAAATCCGCCACATCGTATAGCACCGCCGTTAGCGTGACCTGTTAGCAAAGTGATATAGATTTTGTTTTAAGGTCGATTTCCACTTCGGATATTAAAATTTCTCCATTAGACTTAATCTCTACGTTATTTATTACATTCCAACTATTATCTATGGTCGTATCAATTCTAATAAATCCTTTAACCATGTTATTATCATATTTACCGCCAGCAGAAACTAATAGCTCAATTTCATCATTTGGAATATCTTGACAGTCAATGTGCCATTCGATAAAAGAAATAACTTTTTTAATCAAAATACTAATCCAATTAATACCCCATCTTTTAAGTTCAGGCTGCAATTCATATTCAACATAAACAGATGGGCTATCGGAATAATAATCAATATCATAATCTAATGGTATTTTTAAAAAACTATTGATTCCGTAAATAGAAACATCCTCTACTATTATTTTAAAATCTAATTCCATTGATATATTATTTTTTTAAAATGGTAAATCGTCTAATATCTCTACATCGCTAACTTTCTTTACATGCTCATCTGTTTTGCTCTCCTTGCTTTTTACATATTTTACATTACCAATGTAATGTTTTTCCTGCTCCGCATCCTTTTTGGGATTTAGCAATATAGCTCCATTGTTGCCAAAATTATCCGTATCATCCGCAAGGAATAGTTTGATATTTACATACAACTTACCATTTGCCGAGCGTGTAATGGCTGAATGTTGTTTTTTTGCTTGTTCGCTCAAATCGGTTAAACAGATTGAACCTGTTAAGAATTTTGTGCTTGACATTGTTTTTTGTTTTAATATGTTAAAAATTGGTTTAAATAGCAGTCGCTAACAGCAACATAAATAGTAATGCGACTAATATAATAAATTGAAATGTTGTTAAAGTAGGTACTTCTTGATAATGTTTTGGCTTAGTGTAAAAGTGATACATTCCATTGTTTACCTCCACTATTTCGCCATTTTCGGAAATACCGCAAATGGGTATGTATCTGCTGTTTACTTCTCCTAATAGCTCACCATGTTCATTAACTTCCATTGATTTCGATTGTATTGTTATATTTTCCATTTTTTAAAATTTAGTGTGTGAATAAAAACGTGGAGGGGCTGTAAAAAACACAAACAAATAAGAACCAAATTCCCCTCCACGCCAAACATAAAAACCCTGTATTATAAGTCTAAGTCAAGTTCCGGCAAAGGCATCTCCGCCATTCGTTCAAGCTCATCTAAAAAATCTTTAACTATTTTAAATGGTCTTTCATTTTTTAAAAAATATAGCGTATTATAGCCCGTTACTTCATCGTTTGGGTCAGGCTCATTGAAATAGTCGCCTTTAAATTTTGTTTCTTTGTAGGCTTCGACAAATTTTGTAGTTACTTCAAAAAATTTGTCAGTTTCATTGACCAAAAAATCAAAGTTTTTTTCATCCTCGATTTCTAAATCTGATGCGTAATAAGCACCGAGTACCAGTCCCGATACAAATTCTAAAGTTAAATTTTCCATTTTCTTTATTTTTTTTAAGTGATTAATTTGATAGTGTAAAAGTATGCAAATTATTTTTATTATGCAAATTAATTTTAATAAATTTTATCAAAACAACTAATTTATTGATTTAAGTCAAGTTTTGATGCCATTTTAATAGTAGTTATCTTTGCGCCTTTTAGATAAGGATACTTTTTTAAAAACGCCAAACAGGCTTCACGGGTCAAAAACTTAACAGCATTATTAATATCTTTTGTATATGAATACTCCTTATACCCTAAATTCATAACATACAACCCATTATTATTGATTAAAACATACATTATTTTAATATTTTAGTGGTTATAGTATCTTTACTCCCTACAAAAGTGCATGGCTCTATTAGCTCCCCTGTTTCTGCATCCACAACCGCCTGCTGATTACTTTTAGCCAACTGCTTACTAATTTCTTTTAATGCCTTTAACTTTTGTTCCAAACTTACGACAGCCGAAACATTGCTAAAGTCTGCTCTTTCTGCGCCTTTGCGATATGCAAAGGTTATGCCATTAGTAGTGTATTCTTTACTATCAGCTATCTTATCTATAAGACTATCCTTTATACTCTCCATACTAATTTCAATGATTTTCTTGGCGTGTTCCAATTTTGCGTAAATAACCTCTACACTTTCAAATCCATCAAAGTAATCTTTTAAAATCATATTTGATATTTCTGTATGGTTTACCCTGCCATGTTCAAGTCCATTCAATGGGACTTTTATTAAACTGTTTTTCATGTGCTTTATTTTAAAGTTATGTTAATATTTAATTTATCCAAGATGTGCAATACATAGTCTATCCGCATAGACCTACCGTTTTTAAGGTATTCTCGGATTGTTTGGTTGCTTATGCCTGTTCTTTTAGATATGGCGTACACCGTAAGTTCTTCTACTTTCATTTTGCGGATAATGGCTATCCGCAAGAAATCATTTTCTGTTTTAGTTTTCATTTTTTGTATTTAAAATATTAAACATTTCTTTTCCGATTTGCTGAAATTCAGCAGTCTTTACCAAATAATCGGGCGTTTCTTTTTTTATTTTAGCTAACTCATCAATAGTTGCTGCTGCTCGCATCTTTAATATAACAGCCTTTAATTCTTTTTCGTGCGCCAGATTTTCTTTTTGCGCTTGAAGTGCATCGGGGTCGTCCGCATCAGTTGGGATGTGAAAGTATTTTAATAAAAAGTATCGTTCTGCATACGTCAAGGCACTACCTAGCCCTTTATCCCAGTCATTCATGCCTACAGCGAAAAAATTATTAACGTCTGTTTCTCCGGTATCGCAGCATACCCATGTAAATAAAATTTTTGCGCTTATTAAAATCTCGCTCTTTTGTGTGCCATTTTTAAGGGAGTAGTCTATACGCTCTTTGTCAACGCTTATAATTTCTTGCTTTAAAAGCAGCCCTAATTCGTTCATAAGTGGACGTATAACAGTCAATACGCTATTCCCGTCAACGTATTTGTACTGATTAGTAGCTTTATTTTTATAAAGTCTGTCCACTTCTTGCTGCACCCTTAGCAGTTTTTTAAAGATATTGATTTTTTCCATGATATTTTTTTTGAATAGTTAAAAATGTAATATTGAATAGTTGGCATTGCAGATACATCCGTAATACTTGCCATCCTTCCGTCCGAAAGTATAAAATAGTCCTCGCCCAAATGGTTCTGAAACTTGGAATGTGCCATTTTTTAGGTATATAGGAGGTACGCTGCCTAATGCTTCGTAATATAAGTCCTCCGATACTTCAACGAATGATTTTCGATCGTTAACTGCTTTGCGCAGTTCTTCGTAATTTGTTATTAAATTTTCCATGTTTTTTTTAAGTGATTAAAATGTGTGCTTTTTGTTTACAAATGTGAATTGAGCTATTTTTTTTGTTTTTGTTAAATGATAACATTCCAAACTTACCCCTTTATATTGTACAATTTCCCCTACTTTAATCCTAATTTTATTTGTAAAGAAATACATCCCTGCTTCAAACTTGAACTTCTTAGCATTTCCACTTGTTTTTTGCCTATTAATATATAAAACAGTATAATGTTTTCTATTGCGTAGAACTTAGTTTTATTGAAGAATTTAGATGTATGATGTCACTCGCTATTATAAATGACCCCTCTATTTTCAAGCTCTATGAATTTTTTCTCAGAAATACCATAATGTCGCTTGAATGTGGTTTTTGGAAATTTCCCCTCCTGTTTAGCTTCATAAGCCCTAACACTCTCTGAATAGCCCCTGTACCCGCTATTTGGTGCATAATAATTTGTTCCCATTTTCTTTATTTTTTTAGTGTGATTAATATGATGCTGTAAAACTATACAAATTATTTTTGCTATGCAAATTAATTTTAATAAATTTTATCAAAATAGCGTATTTCTTGATTTAAGTCAAGTTTTACGCTGAATTTTAACCTATTACTTCGCTTTTTTTTAATAAATATTACTATTTTTGTATATATTTTATCCATAAAATGATAATAGAAAAAAATAGAATATGAAACGAGATAAGAATGAATTATTTGAACAAGCAGAAAAAATAGCAGTAAGTAAAACAATAATATTCGTTCAAGATATTATTGATAAATTACCAGTTTCAAAATCTACGTTTTATGAATATTACCCTGATGGTTCGGAAGAATTGGACACACTAAAGAAAATATTAGACACTAATAAAGTGGCTATAAAAGAAAACTTAAGATATAAATGGTTACATAGCGATAATGCTACATTGCAAATGGCACTATATAAACTTACATCAAATGATGAGGAACATAAGAAACTACAACAAAACTACATAAGTCAAGAAACTACTCACGAATTAAAAAATACAGAACTTATCATAAGCGGCGAAAAATTTGCATTGAAAAATAATGAGGATAATAGTAAATGATACATCTTACTCTACACATTTCAAGCAGCTATTATATTCGTTTGATAGATATATTATAGCCTTTGGGGGTCGTGGCAGCGGTAAGACAGAAACATTTTATCTTAAATACCTGCTCGCACTCTTTGAACCTTATTATTTTAAGCTCGCATACATCAATAAAGAATTCTCTAACATCCGTGATGCACAATATTCAGGGTTTAAACGTGTTGCGAAGCGTGTAGGACTGTATGATAAATTAAGATTTTACGATGGCACTTATCAAATCATAAATCCACAAAATGGGAATGCATTAATACCCAAAGGCATGGACGACCCCGAGAAAACAAAGGGGTTGGATGACATCACCGCTATATGGTGGGATGAGATTAGCAAAGGAACAGAGGAGGATTTTACTACACTAAATGCGCTATTAAGAACGCCACAGGCTAAATACTTGCAGTTTGCCATGTCCTTTAATCCAGTAAGCGAAACACATTGGTTAAGGAACTATTTTTTTGAAGAGAAAGAGCCATACAAATTAAAAGAGTACTTTGCCAAAGAAACGTTATTAAATCACTCCACTTATCTAAACAATGAGTTTATCGACCAATCGGAATATCTGCGTACTTTAGAACTGAATGCACAAGGGAATGTTAATCGTATGTTGGTAGATATTGAGGGGAAATGGGGTATTGAAAATGTAGTTAATCCTTTCTTTTACGCTTTCTCTTACGACATCCATTACATTGATGACTATTACAATGTTGACCAATCAAAACAGCTTATTTTATCTTTTGACTTTAATAATAACCCAACGACATTGGTAGTCGGTCAAGTCGTTAATAAAAGAATATCAATAATAGATGTTATTTTGACCAACGAAAATAGTATTAAAGGCGCATCACCATTAGAAGCAGCGTGTATGTTGTTTAATAAAAAATACATAGATAGTGGCATTACTATACCTCCTTATTTAATCGTAACAGGTGATGCCAGCGGTAGAAGCAAAGGTGCTGATAATGTTGCAAACAAAAACTTTTATTCTAAAATACAGCACTTATTACGCTTAGGGAATGGACAAATAAAAGTGCGCAAGTCCAACATCTCACATGCATTGAGCCGTGAACTATGTAATGGACTAATATTCAATACAGAATTTAATATTTATAAATCTGCATATATGGCTGTGGAGGATATGATGTCTGCGTATGTTGACAATCAAAACTCTTTGAATAAAGCAAAAAAAGAATTAGGTTTGCACATCACAGATGCCGTTCGCTACTTCATGGACTGCGTATTAAACTTTGACAAATGGAAAGAATTTTTGATATACTACAAAAGAAATTGATGCCTAAACGGTATCACAGAAAGCAATTAAACCGATATGGGAAATTAGTCTTTACGTTCCCTGATGGTCGTAAAGTGTTTCAAATAAAAGATGACTATGTCGAGCAGCTACCGGCTAAGAAGTTATTATTTATTCAAGAGAACAGCAACTACATTGCATATTTAGGCGTAAGCAAATCCACTATGGAAGCAGCACACAGAACTATTAAGCAAAAGGCATTCGAGCTTTTCGGATATGTTGAATTAGATAATAAGGCAAAGTTACAAGAACGCTGCAACGATATTGTTAAAGTAGTGGAGGCATTGGATAGCACACGGCTTGAATATGATAACACAAATGAAACTATAATGCTTTCGCTTTTTGATTTGTTTTTCTTTTTCGATAATGAAACGCCATTAACATACAGTGAGCAGTCGCTTGAACAAAAAAGATATTATTTAAACGAGTACCCATTTTTCAGAAATTTTTTTTTTCAGAAATTGAACGACTTTACATCGGCTTACAAGGTCATATTGCAAAACGTTATAAACTTTGCTTTAATACAAACAAGAGTGGCGCAAGAAGTAGCGGAGATTTCAAAGGAATTGACATCTACGAATATAGAGCCAAACAAGATGCATTAGAGGTAAATATATGTAAAGAATATAATATATCTTTGAATGATTTTGATAAACTAACTATCGAGCAATTCTACAAGTACCTAAATGAATATTACTCGTTTATGGATAGCAAAAGCAAAAATTCATAATTTTATAAATTTTACATTAAATATATTTGTATTATTATGGCAGACGGTAACGAAATAATAGCAAAGCTCAAAGTCGAGGGTAAGGAGGAGTTTATCAATACTATTAAGCAAGCACAAGAAACTACTCAAGATTTTTCGGCAGGTATTGACGTGCTTGTGGATAGATTAAAGAAAATGCCTGAGGGGTCTAAGGAATACAAAAATCTAAAGAACGAATTAACGGCTATGCAGATAGCCATTGATAGCAGTTCAAACGCATTTGAAACAAATACAAAGAAGCTAAACGAATTAAAAAATACTGCTTTAGGATTATCAAATATAATGGTTTCCTTAAAAGAAGCTGGTAAGCAAAATACGGATACATTCAAGGATATTGAAAGTCAATTCAAGGCAACGCAAAAAGAAGCAGCGAAATTAGAAAATCACATCAAAGACGTAAGGACTACAATAAATTCCATGAGCAGTTCAACTGCAATCATAGATAAGACTGTAAGGGGTATATCGTTAATGGCAAATGGAATGCAATTAGCGGTTGGTGTTAGCGAGCTTTTTGGAAAGAAAAATAAGGACTTAGAGCAGTCGCTTACAAAGCTATTGAGTGTAATGGCTATTGCTAATTCTGTGCAAAGCATAGGAACAGAGTTAGTAAAGAAAGACGGACTTGTAAGAACAGTTGCAGCAGGGGCAGTAAATCTGTTTACATGGGCGGTGGAGGGTAGCACTATTGCTTTAAAGGCGTTTAGATTAGCATTGGTAAGTTTGGGGGTTGGTGCTGTTATGGTTGCCGTTTCGTTCTTAGTCGAGAACTGGGAAAAGATTAAGAACTTTATAACAGGCGCAAAGGAATCGTTGGAGGATTATAAGAAAGCACAAGAGGGGGCGAAAGAACGACAGGGAAAGATTAATGATGCACGTCAAACAGAAATAGACTACTTGTTGTCTGTTGGAAAAATAACAAAGCAGCAGGCACTTGATATGGAAAAGGAATTATCCAGAGCTTTAGATTCAGATGCATTAAAGGAATATATAAAACAACGTGATAAGTATACTAAATTAAGCAATGAGGATTTTCGTAAAGGGTTGAAAAAGGAAAGCGAAGCGACAAAGGAGCAGTATAAGATTATGGAATATGCACGGTATGAGTATATGAAAGTGCATATACAGATGACCGAGAAGCAAAATGAAACGCTGGAGGAAACCAACAAAAAGCTAAAGAAAACTAAGGAACATGTTGAAAAGATAAAGGATAATTTGCCTCTTAAAATAACTAATGATTTTATCGAGAGTGAACTCGATAGACTTAATAAAAAGCTAAAAGAAGTTGAGGATAATATCATTTCGTTGTGGTCGGCGGAGCGTATGCTTGGGAACGACCCCGAAAGAAATAAACATCTTATGCAGATGTTGGCTGATTACAATGCTTTAAAAAAGCAAATCGAAGATACAAAAATACAACAACAAGCATTTTTTGAGGGATGGGATACTACTCCAATGAAGCCTAAAGGGTTAGCAATTGAAAAGCCTGAAAAGTTAGATTTATCTAATGCTTTGGACGGTTTAGAAAGACGTGAAGGACAAAAGCCTATCTCACTTTGGGAGCGTTATTTTGGGTTAGACCCTAAGCAGTTTAAAACGCAAGGTGAACTTTATGTGGCAGCAGCAAGTCAAGTTTTAAACAACATAAAACAGATTTCTGACGGCATTAACTCGCTATTCCTAAACTCGATAAAATCGAAAGAAACAGCCGATTTAAACGTATTAGAAAACTTAAAAAATAGAGGGGTTATCACAGAAAAAGAATATCAAAAAAAGGTAGCGAAAGTAAAACAAGAAGCGTATCTAAAAGAACGCAAAGTAAATATTGCTAACGCTGTAATGCAGATACCAATGGCTATACTTTCAGCGTTCACCTCCACACCCGGAGGGCCCATAGCTAAAGCTATTGCTGCTGCATTTGCTGGCGCATTTGCGACTGCTCAATTAGCGGCTATCGTGGCAGCTCCTATCCCAAAATTCAAACAAGGCGGGAGTGTGGCTAAGCGATTAGGTTTAATACATGGCGCAAAACACGAACAAGGAGGCGTTCCTATTGAGGTAGAGGGTGGCGAGTATGTACTGAATAGCGATGCTGTTCGTAAGTATGGCGTTAAAATGTTGGATAATATAAATAGTTTAAAATTTAATCCAATACTAAACAATGCGAGCAAAATAAACGATAACTATGTAATGAGTGAGCGGTTGGCATCTATCGGGGGGTATCTTAAACAGTCCTTGCGTTATGAGAACAAAAGCAATGATTTACTTTTTGAGATAAGCGAACAATTAAAGAATAAAAGAAATATCTATGTATAGCGTGTATTTTAACGATGTGTTGCAAAATGAGAATGATGTAATAAACATCTATGATAGTATTTCTTTTTCAATTGATAGAGAGGACAAGTTAAACAGTAGTGAACGTATTTTTAGGGATAAATGTAATAGCGATTTTTCATTTTGCGGTTGCGCTTATGATTATTTGTATAACCTTTTTGTAAATGATAAATGCGAAGACGTTATACTTACAGTTTATAACGATGCTGGATTATTATTGTACAAGGGAACTATACAGCCCACTATTTCGGAATTTAATTTAGGCTTGCGAGTATGCAAGACTATAGTACGTGATATGTCCTTTAGCTCAAAGTTGCATGATAACATGGACCTAGAGGTTATCTTATCCAACAGGAATACAATATCGTGCAAGCCTATTGAAGTAAATAAAACGATACTTAAAGAAGCAATGTGGGATGGAGATAAGGAGATAATTTCATTCGATATTTTAGATGTTATTAAATACATAGTTTCGTATATTAGTGATAATAGCATTAATGTAGTTAGTGATTATTTGTCTTTGAATGGGTTTGTAATAACCACAGGCTATAATCTATATGGTATTGCTGACGGAGTAATGGCTAATATATACCCTAATGTGTCTTTAAAGAAAGTATTTGATAACTTATATAAGTTCTTAAATCTTTACTTCTCTATCGACAGCTACATGGACGGTGAGCAATATTTAAGGATAGAGCCTTATGAATACTTTTTTAATGATGAAGTGATTTATAGCATTGATGAATTACCATTAAATACTACGCATTTTGTAGATATTGATAGGATATTTTCTAATATTAAAGTCGGTAATAATAATAATATCGAGAAAGAAGTATTTGTAAATGGAATAACCATTAATCCAAAGCGTTATCGTGGGTTTATGGAGTTTACAAGCACTACGTGCCGAAGCTGTGGTGCAAACATTAGCAATACTTTAGACCTATCAGGGGATTTTATTGTCGACCACAATGTAATAACCAATATATTAAGGAAAGAATATACAGATAAATCATTTATTGACGGAATATTTTTGATACATTACAATAAGTCAACTATGGAAATGGTAAGGACTTCGTATGTAGCTGGAGGTACAACGTATAATATCGTAAATGATATATTTAGGAATGAAAATATATTGAATAGATTATTGGGTACAAAAACAGACTGCTTGACTGTTCCTATTACTGACGGGTTTTATTTGGAAAAGAATTATACGAGAGCTGCTTCACAAGCAAGAGATTGTATGGTTATGTATTTTTTATCTTACAACCCGAGTATAAGTATAATTGATGACAATTCCGACATGTTGGATACAGTAGTTAAAAACATTACTATCCCTAATTTAGAATGTATGCCAACGCAAACATTTGCTGATATTAAAAATACATATTTTACGGCTATTAATGCAGGTACTTATCACATGGAATTATCTGTAATAGATTTTAAAATAGTAGATAAATGTGAGCTTGTAGGTACTACATCTACGGCTAAATTATGCGTATATTATTTAGTATATAGCAATTCAAATTTAACTACATGTATTAATAGATATACTATTATTAAAAATATAAATAATCCTTGCTCTGATGTATTAAATTTTGAATTTAATCAAGATGTAGTAATGGCAGCTGGTAATGTATGTGTAGTTGCACATGAGATAATAGGAGGTGGACATTTACCAATGTATTTTTATTACGATACAAAAATGATATGGAAATATAATTACAAAGTAGGTTGCAATAATATAATTGCTGAAACTCCTAATACTTATCCGTATGTACTCGAATTTGATGCCGACCTATGCATTAACGATTATTTGTTTCTAAAATATAACAAGCGTGGTATTATTAACGTGTTGGGTGTACCATACTACATCCAAAATATAAAATATAATGAAAAAAAAATAAGTAGTTTTAGGTTAATTGGAAACAATCCGTTACTTTTACAATGATTACTTGTTTATTGATTTTTCATACTGTGAGCCGAAGTTTATACTTCGGCTTTTTTAAATTCATAATTAAAAAATTAATAAAAAACGTAAATTAGCAGCATGAAGTTTTCAAAATATCAATGGATTTCCGAGCAAAGCAATACCGATAACTGCGGGTTTTGCGATATTATTAATATAGATAACAAAGATATAGCTGGTGAGAATAATAGGAGTTTCCAAGTTGAATTAGATTACAGCAATCTAATTAATTTATTGATTAATCCGTTCAATCACTTCACAGATGCAACTGCGAGCTTTAAGTTTAGTCGTGCCATAGCATTAGCGAACTGGTCAAATTTTGAATTTTACTTCGGAGGTAAAATATTTATTATCACCTACAACGATACCATGCCTTTTGGAGTGCATATAAACGGCAACGTCTATACTTTTAATATGGTTATCAATATTATTACAAATACTATTGGTGATATTTTCGATAACTATATTACTCCTATAACAGGGGTAACGATGACAAAGACACATTTAGGGAGTGGCGTTTGGCGTTATGATTTAGCTAACATCCCTATTAATAGCTATGTGCATGATTGGAATAGTTTATTATACGATTTAGTGAACATAAGCGATGGTATATTAAACAACTCACGTGGTTTTTATTACGCTAATAAAATGCTGGTGCAATATGAGAAGACTGTATGGCTTAGATTTTCAAAAGCAATGGTATCAGGGGATAATAACTACTTTGATATAAAGACGGTCACGTATAATAATTTCGATATAAAATTTACCTATACATCCCCATTATTAGGTGATGTATTAGGGTGTGCCGGTAGTGGAATGTTCCATAAATTGCAAAAAAATGTAGTTGAGAATATCTACGTTATGGATACGGATACTTATGATGTAGTTATTGATTTCGATAATAAAGAAAATGTTAGCAAAGGACTTATTATAAGTGCTTTTGAATTTAATACGATAACCGAGAAGATAGGAGCAGTAGTCGTGGAGGACTGCAATGGTGTTGAACATATAACACAGGATGATGGATGGAGCGATACTCCTTGTGATGTTTATTATAAAAATACATATTACAAAAATTCATTAGGAGAATTTCCATACGGTGAAGTTCGTATAATTGTAAAGAACTTAGAAGCTGGAAAGCCTGACCTTGTTAGTAGAGTGTACAATGTGATTGACGTTACCGATGCATGTGCAACTGAAAATCTTATAAAGATTGAATGGTGGAGTAATTCCGTTTTCAATAACTTATATTATAATAAAACTAATCAAAAAAATGTGATATACGTTACTGGTGTTCTCACTAAGGCGAGCCTTGACGTGATTAACAATACTACCAATGTAATGTATAACGGCATTAAAAAAGTAGTGTATAAGTCAACTATTGTGTTGCATGAGTTGAAGCTACATCCATTCTTGCATTACACATTCGAGAACATTTTAGAGCGTATTTTTGAACATCCAAAAATTAAGATTAACGATATAATCTATACATGTAGCGATGTGTTAAAGGTTTCTGAAATCGGTAATTTTATATATACCGGTACTGTGGACTTAATGCTTGATAGCAGTAATGTAATTACCTCAAATCGGTGTTACTAATATAGTAACTATCATATTTAATCTTTCTATAAGTATCTGCTTTTTATTAGGATTATTTTCGATAATTTTTATAATGCTTTTTGGAATAAAATTTGTTTTGTGCGGATATACATTTTTGAAAAAAGTAGCGTTTTTTAAAAACGAACTTTCGCAAATATCGTAAATAATATCGTATTGATTATTTTGCAATTTATCTATTATAATCAATGTTGTTTTATTGATAGTTTCAATAGTAGGAGGGTGTTTTGTACCATTCCTTTTTTTTAGATTATTAATATTTAGCCCTAAATCAGACAGCACCTTTTGACTGCTGTTCGGAATAGAAAATATAAAATTCATAATTTTATAAATTTATCTTTTTTTACTTTTGAATAAATATACAACAAATGTATCAGATTACCATAGAAATTAACGGCATAAAGTTACAAAAAGAAGCCGATACCATTGACGAAGTTCGCAAAATAGTCTATGCCTATGTAAATGGCGAACAAAAAGACTTAGAACAAATCATACAAGATATTATTAATAAACCAAAAAATAACAAAAAAGATGGGAGCAATATGTAAGCCAAACTGTGTAACGTCGTTACCTAATTTCGGAGCTATTAACGACTGTGATATTACCGCCATGCTTGCATCTGGCGAGATAGCAAATATCATTTTTATAAAATGTAATGAAACATTTACAGATGTGAATGATGCTACCGAGTGGACTGCAAAGAAAACAGCAAATTCAATCTCTATTCCATTTGCCGGTAATGGATCAATAAAAGAGAAATCAGAAAGTGGCGAGGTGCGTATTAAATGCCAAACAGTTTCGACAATTTGCAAGAAACCGTTTGAGTTCACCTCTTACATTGCTGACAATACAGCACAAACAGATTATGTATTGTATAATCAGTTGCAAAAGCAGCGTTTAGGACTATCTATTATGTTCTTAACATGTGACGGCATTTTATTGATAAGCCCTGATTGGACTACTGGTAAGATTGCTGGATTAAAGCCTACTACATTAAAGATAGACCAAGTGTTTAGCGGTGAAGCCGATAGCAAAATGCATTACAAAATAAATGGCGAAGTAGAAGAGTGTAGAGCGTTCAAGCGTATGGCACTTTCACAAGCAGTCCTTGACGTTATTAATGGATAATAAATGAGAAATGATTTTAGAAAATTGGACAAATCCTATTTCTTTTATAAAAGACCCACTAAAGAAGCGTTTTGCATCTATTCAACAAACGATGAATACACATGTAAACGGCGTGTGTCCAATACATCTATACGTTAATAGAAGACCATTAGAGAGTAACAATACCTATGCCTTAGAGTATAGAGTAAACAATTTCCAACCACTAACGAAAGACCCATTTGATAGAGCTATCAATGGCATTATTGAGATTTGCAACAGCGCAAATATTCAGATTAATGCAAACGATATTATCTTAAAAGGGGATTACAAAATAAAAGGCATAGACGTTTATAATTACTGCACGTCAGACCTAATAAGAGCGAGAGAAATAGACCCTAATAGTGTTATCGTTGTAGTGCCAAAGATACGAGATATTGGAGGTGATAAAGTAGTGGTAAGTGGCGTGGAGGTGCTGCATGTAAATTCTGCTGATATAGACATAATCACAGATAACGCTATACGTTTTATCGGAGGATATAATAACGAATATCCATTTTATTACCACTTTGAGAATGGACAATATTCATTATCTTACCCGAACGATAAAGGAGATTACACGAACTACCCATTAGTTAAATTAAGCGCAAAAACTCCACATATAAACGTAAGCAATAACATTGTTTTCGAGGGAAAGTATAAGCTAAGACTACCATATTTATTTGGTGCTGCGGCATGGGGTGATAAATTTTATTCGCAAGAGAGTGACTTTACTGTACAAGCGACAAGATACACGTACATAAAAGAAATACGAGCAAAAGAAAGATGCGACAACCCGACAGCCATTGAACTAAATGGATTGCACGTTGACCCTATTACGAATAAGCCATGTGTAAAATGTAATGGTAGCGGTTTTGTAAAAGATGACAGCCCATTAGGAACTATCTATGTTGACTATTCAAAATTAAACAGCGAGGAGCGAGCGTTTCCGCAGGTTATCCAATGGGCAGAGCCTCCACAAAGTGCATTGATAAATAATAAGAATATAGTCGATGACTATTTCAGTAAAATGTGCGAGAGTTTGGGATTGATTAAGCAAAATAATACCAATCAATCGGCGGTAAGCAAAGATTTTGATTACAAAGAAAAACTATCCATGATATACGTTATCTTAAACGATAACATTCGTGTTTTGCAAGAGATATACAGATTGATTGAATATTTTTTAATCAATGATACCGAGCAAACAACACAAGTTTATTATAGTGGCGAGTTGGGTAAGATTAATTACAGTAATGCATTAGAGGAATTGAACAACGCAAAGGCATCACAAGCACCTCCGTATGTTATTACTAACAATATCGACAGAATTTACTCCTTAATTTTACCACCTGAAAATTCCGATTTAATAATAAGCATAGCCAAAGATTACGACAAGTTGTACAACTATTCAGTTGCAGAAATCGGCATTATCCGTGCGCAGTTCGGGCAGTCAATTACCGAGCGAGATATAATAGTACACAATACCATTATTAGCGAGCTTGTAAAGTATCTTTCCAATCACGACAACAGCAAAGAAACAAGCAGCATTTACAGCTATTTAGATAATATCTATTCAAAATACGATGTAAAGAATAATGCTTTTGCGTTATGAGTAAAGTAGATGCAATATTGAGCAAAGGAGCAGAAATCTTTAATACGCAAGATATTAACAAAAAGCTATACAGTAAGGTATCTACTATACTGTCCAACAACACAGAAAAAGGTACTATATACATCAATAATGAAGTGTTGGCAGACTTAGAGTACGAGCTTTTTAAATCAGTAAAAACTACCGATTTTAATACACAAGCAAAAAACTTTATAGCATTATTAGATGCATTGGAGAATGCCGTATTTATTGAACAATCTGCTATAAATAAAATAAAACTACAAAGTATAAAAAGCCTTTGGAGCGATAGCACATTACGTAGCAGAATAACAGATAAAGTATTGTATGATTTAGGCAGCAATGGCGTTAAAGATGTTTTTGTAAAAACTATTGCTAACGCTATACGAGAGGTTAATGTGTTCGACATGCCATTGACAGATGCACAAGCCTATTTTAAAGAAAAAATTGTAAATAATGATTATACAAATAGGTATCTAAAGAACACGGTTAGCGATACGCTAAACCAATACGATGGTGCTATGCAAAATGAGATAAAAAAGGCGTATGGCTTTGACAAAATGATTTACTCGACAAACACTATCGAAACGTCAAGACCTATTTGTATTCATTTACACGATACATTAAAAGGCAGAATTACAAGCGAGCAATTAAAAGTAACGCTATCAGAATATTGTCCAAAAGGGAAACCATCAGACACATACATTGAGATTGAAACGCCTGTTGAGGGGAAGATAAAGCGTGTTAAAAAAGGAGCTGGGATGATTGACGGTACAACGATAGATAATTTTAGCCAACTTCGTGGAGGGTATGGGTGCAGGCATAGGGCTATCTGGGTTAAAAACTTTTATTAAAAAACGTAAAATAGAATAATTTATGTTTTTTAATTTTGATAAAAATAATATCATATATGAATGTAACAATTTATCCAAAGTCCAAAAGTGTAGGTGATGGATTATTAAATGGGTGGTCTGTCCCCGAACAGATAGCCACTAAATTCATTGAAAGCGGCATGTTTTCTACTGCTCCAATACCAACATCAGAGCGTGACATTTCGGAGCTTTTAAATTTGGCAAAAAAAGAACTAAGTGCAGAGCAGCAGGCAATAGCGGATGAGCGTGAGAAACTGCAAAGAGAAATTGAAGCATTCAATAAAATGAAAGGAGTTAGCGAAAGTGAGGATAATCTATTGTTGGACAAAAAAGCTAAAAAAGTAACAGTATGAGCGTAGAACAATTGCAAACTTTCGCAAAAGGATTAGGACTTGAACAGTCCGACATTGATAGTTTAAATGGGGATGTAACAGATTTTAACCCATACATTGATAAAATCAAAGGCAGTATTTTAGAAAGCATTAAAAATGATACTGATTTTATTGACAGTATCGTAAAGCCATATAAAGATGCGCCGATAGGAAAAGAAAAGCAACTAAAAAAAGAGGTTCGTAAATATTTTGGTTTGCAATTCACCGAGGATGAGTTGAGTAAAATGCAATTTGTGGACATTCTTAAAAAAGGAACGGAACATTTAAAGAATACGGATAACACAGCATTGGAGGATTTTAAAAATAAGTATTCACAACTGCTTGAAGAAAACGAGCGTATTAAAAATGAAGAAATTCCGGCAAAGATAAAAGCAGTAGAAGATACATGGCGCAACAAGATTAACGAAGCGAATATTAAAGAGGAATTAATAGGATTAATATCTTCCGAGAAATTAGCACCCGCAGAAAATCTATCTGTGTACTCAACTGCATTTATTGGTTATTTGGCGCAAATAGGATTAAAAATACATATTGATGAAAAAAAATATTTATCTTTACGTGATGTTGATGGAGTGGTTGCAAAGAATGCCGATGGGGGGATATTAAAAGTGAAAGATGCATTAACAGATTTTTCTCTAAAAATGTCTAACAACATAAGGGATAGAGGGAATGCATCGCAAGGAGCAGTGCAAAATGGAAATACAAATAATCTTTTATCATTATTAGGTAAGGGGTTCAATTAATATAGTGCTGTGGTAGCATTTTGTACCATATTTGGCTGGCGAGCTTAACCGCATATTATTAACTTTTTAAACATTAACAAAAATGAGTACAATAGCAACAGCTTATAACAGCATTGAGGATAGTGCATGTGCAAAGGTCGTGCAAGCTATCGACAAAATTAATAGTCAAGCATTGGTAAAACATCCAACGGGTGTATTAGATGCATTGCAATCGCAACAAAACAAGGGAACATTTTCTTTAGACTTAACTCCTAATAAAGACAGACCAACAACCGGCTCTTTTAGAAAGGTATACACTAAAGATATTGCTCCTAATTGCACCACTAACAGCACCGCAGACAGCGTATGTACTGCACCGAGCTTTAGTGCCGATGACGTAGCAGGTGCATATTTATTTGCAGAACACGAAATAAATAGCTCAATTAAGCGAGAAATCATTTTGGACTTAGAAGAATTTAAAAAATTCTGTATCAGTCCAACGGAGTACATAGCCAATCGATTAATAGGGTTGTCGCAAGGCGTGTTAGCCGAGATAGACACAAAGCTAACAACTAAGGTAGCTGCATACATGGGTAAGTATAAAGGTCAAGTAGCACCAAATAACTCCATTTCTGCGCCTAAAGATGTGTCTTTCTTAACGTCTAATACAATGGGTGGATTTTTGTTTGACCCAACAGGGTATGCAAAGATTAAAGATGAGTATTCTAAGTTAGGGTTTGCATACGATAGCCCTATTATCGTAGGAGGTTCTCACATTGGAGTATTCCAAACAAGCGCACAATTCATGGGTGGTGCTAACATCAATGGCGTTAGCAATGGTGTAGTTCCTAATCTATTCGTTGACTATAATGTTGACGCTTTCTTTAACGACAATGGAAACCACTTATTGACATGGAAGCCTGGAGCTATTCAAGTAGTTTCAGTAAATGGAATTACGGATGACATGATACGCATGAGTACGCAAAATGTACAAGAGCGTATGCGTGTTAAATCGCCATTTGGAGATGGATTTGAGTGGGAGTTCTACTTCGACAAAGACTTATCTACTGGTTGTAAGTATAGAATGAAATGGCAGCTATGGTTTGATGCTATTGTACCTATCCCTTACGATGGTACATGTGTAGGTAAACCAATCTTACACTTTGGTACTAACTGCGACGGTAATACATGCCCTAATTAATAACCAATAAGAGAAAGCCCTTTAATTAGGGCTTTCTTTTAATTTTATTATCCAATTTAATTAGTGCATTATGATAGACAAATCCATTGAATTTATTAATAACAACCGTGCATGTGTAGATGTTATCGGGGTGAGAGGTATCTGTGATAAAGAGTATCAATACTATTTAGATAATTTAGGCATTTCGTTAAATAAAGCAGCAAAATTAGCAGATAGTGCATTTCTGAATGGCAAGAATTTAATTGATAATTCAATTAAAATGGCATGGGATAGTGTGCTGAATGATATTCGTGTAGATGGCTTTAAAATTAGCGGTGTAAGTAGAACGCAAAAAGACGTATTTACAAACGCAACAAGCTCCGAAACATTACATAACGTAACCATTAATAGAGGTTGTGACTTGCAATACATATACATAAATAGTATATCTGTAAAGAGTAGCGATGTAGGACATGTAAAGATTAGTATTTATGTAAATGGTGGCTTTATTGTTCTTTATGATGGCTCTATTAACAACGAAACAGTATTAATAAAATTAGATGCAAAATTTAACTCAGATAGCATTGTTGCGGTTGTTGAAACGGACGTTTCATTAAACACAACGCAAAACAATACAGCAGTAGCATTCGATTATTATACGATGTGCAGCGAGGAGTTGTTTTTGTGTAAGTATTGGATTTACTTGATTAATGCGGTGATGTATAAGGCAGCAGCTAACATATTGAATGCTTCATTATTCAACGACAGATACAATGATTTCATTATTTACAAAAAGGAAAACATTGCATTGAGAGTGGCGCAGTTGGATAGCACGTTGAACTTATTAAATAACGAGAATAAGATAAACAAAAAAGGCTTGTATCAGTTGGAGCTTGAGAACATAAACAGCAAGTTGAGCGGAGTTATAAAGAACATGCTTTGCAGTTGCTGCTTCGAGTGTGACCAAATGATAAAAAGTAGTATATCAATCCCTTAAATAAAATAATATGGCTTGTAATTCATGTGGTAAGACAAAGACACACGATAGCGTTAAGATAACATCCGAGATTAAGAGTGGGCAAAAGGTTAATGCTGTAACTATTTTGAGCAATTTAAAGATTGAGAAAATAAAGAATGAACCAGATAGAACGAATATTGGAGGGTCTTGATAATTGCATTGAATTATCGAAAGCCGAAGCGGTACAAACAATATTTGGTGCTATGGATGAGCGCATATTTAATCGTGGATTAAAGGCAGATGAAACAAGCATTGGTCAGTATTCTAAAGGTTACAAAAAAACGAGAGAAAAAAAGGGATTGCAAACTTCATTTATTGATTTGACGTTTACAACTTCGTTAAAAAATTCAATTGTAAACGACAGTATAGATACCATAAAAATAAAAAATGATTATGGGGTGGCGGTATCAGGATATGCGAGCGAAAGGTTTGGCGTTATCTTTGAAGCATCAAACAATGAGCGAGATATTTTTCAAAAAATATTAAACGAAAACATAAATAAATTAATCAATGGTCACTAAGTGTGTTATCGTAAATGATATAATCGTAAATGCGATTACTGAAACGGCATTTAATCCTGAATATGAAGCCGCTGTAATAGAAGCAGAGCCTGCAAAATTCACACTATTCAGAAAAATAGGATGTGATAATGTGTATAAGAAAACAGAAACTTTTAAGGCTATTTTTGATAACAAATTTTACAATGATGTTGTCGATTATGTGCGAAGCATGAAAGGGGTTATATTGTCAAAAGATAATAATTCAGATACCGTAATGAAAGCAGAGAAACTAACAGGTATATTAGGGAATGTTAGGTTAGTAAAATTAATATTTGTAGTAAATACTTTGACAAATGGAAGCGATTGTGACGTATGTGAATGCTGATTTAGCAATATTGTTGTTACCGGCATTTAGCTTTATGATTTATGATTTTATGCAGCCTAATATGGTGCTGCATTGGTATTATAAGTTAATCGTTAAGCTACCTACATTTTTTCAAAAGCCTTTAGGTGTGTGTTTAAAATGTATGCATGTATGGGTGTGTATAGTCTATGGATTGATTATACATATTGCTTTGTTAAAATTCATAATATTAACAAGTTTAAGTTATTTAATTTTGGTAAAATTATTTTACGATTAATGAGTTGCTGCAATAAATACTTAGACTTCGGATGCATAGGCGCATGTGGCGTTGTGGAATTACCGATTATTGCTCAAAGTAGCGGTGATTATACTATCATTTTTAATTTTTTAGACACGACAATAAGCCAAAAGATTACAGCTACAAGTGGGAGCAAATTAAAATTTTCAACTAATACATTAAATGAGAATTATCGTTATACATTCAAAATTATAGATACCAATGGTGACTATGTTGTGTATAACGGGAACAGTTGTTTTTCTTTGCGAACAAAGGTTGGTCAGGTGCAAGGTAATGATGTATTAAGTTGCAATATGATGTATGTCGTATGTGGCTATTGGAACGAAAATTATTCAGAGTAAAAATATAAATATGGGATTATTAAATTTAATAAAAAGGATTAGTAAGGGAGCGTATAACGACCCTACAAAAGCGTTAAGTGGTGCAGAGGTTGACGGAAATTGGCAAAAGATTAACGACTTATTCCCTGATGCTACTGATGCAGATGTTGGCAAGACTGTTATATTAAAATCTGATAAGTCTGGTTTTGAATATGCACCATTACCTACGATTCCAACAGTAGGGAATGGTGTTATGAGTTTAAAATTGAATGGAGCGGTATTAGAGGATACTTTTAGTGCAAATGAAACTTCTAATAAAACAATAGACTTAGGCTATATAGGTAGTGGAGATACTTTCCCAAATGGCGTTGTAGAGGTATCTGTAACACGAGATTTACAAGCAAGCGACAAAGGTAAATTATTGGTAGTAACTACTTCAGACGTGGTGCTTACCATGCCTGAAACAGCTCCTTTTAATGAATTGGACAAGGTAATGATACAACCTAATATTAATACGAGTGTACAACCAAAACATAATAGTCCTATTATTAAGTTATTAGCTATAAACGACCAAGTAGCGTATAGCTTTCCCAAAGTTACTTTTATATACCAAGATGCTTTAGGATTAATGCCTATAAATGGCGTAGTGAACAAAGTGGATGGTGAGTATGCGGATGAAATGATAAAGTATCTTTATGAGAGGGACAATGTTGCCCCTCTGAATTACCTCTTAGATGAAAATGGCGACCCTATTTTAGATGAGAACGGCAACCCTATTATAAACGAAAATTAAAAACTAAATATCATGGCAGGACAAAAAATATCAGAAAGACCAGCGTTGACAGGCTCAATAGCTGACAAGACAAAAGTAATAATCCCAACTTCGGATTTGAATGCAGTTGGAAATGCGCAGAATAAGACCATTAGTTTGGCGAAGATAGCTGCGGAGTTAGGCGGTGGTGCAGGTCAGATTGCGTTCACCAAGACAAAAGCAGAGATAGATGCACTTATAGCAGGCAATAACCTTGTTAAAAATGCATTGTACGAGATTACAGGCGTACATCCTACCTTATATGATGACGGCACAACGTCAGGCACTACTATCTATTTGAGGGCAATTTCAGGTAATCAGTTGGAAGTGCAGGGAATGGGGAAATTTTTCAACCCAAAATACAACCAGTCGGTAGATGGCTTCGGAATTTGGGACAATAAAATGTATGGTACATTTTCTAATATTGTAGGCGTTTTTGATTATCAAAACAAAGAAGCTGTTACAGCAAACAATGCCGCAACAGGTATCATTTTAGCGGATGGAATGATACAGTGGGTGTCAGGTGATTGGAGCACAGCGACTTCCATTACAGGCGATGTAAGTGGGGCAACGGCAGATATTGCAGACTTCGTAAGTCCTTCTTATGGTATTGGCGATAAGGTGATATGGGGTGGTTATTCGTGGACAAACGTAAACGGAAATGTCGGTGCAAGTGTTGACGTGCTTAACTTGAATGCGGAGTGGACAAAGAATGTTTACGATACTACTAATTACAACATCTCTTATGATGTTATTGAATATGACTATGCGAATGACATGATTATCCGCAGGTTCGAGAAAGAGAGCAATGTGGATGTGAAGTGCAGCAAGGCGCAGTTTGATTTGTTTTATAACAACTATGGATTTACTTACCACTCTATATCGGTTCAGCAGTTTGGTAATGCATATAATACTTCATCATATAAAGGTCAACTAAATATAATAGTAGAAAACGGATACAATGAAAGTGTGAATTTCAGTGGTACACATCAGGGCAACCTTACGTTTGGTATTGGTGCATCTCAGAGCAACCTTACGTTTGGTATTGGTGCATATCAGGGCAACCTTACGTTTGGAAGTGATGCATATCAGAGCAACCTTACGTTTGGTATTGGTGCATATCAGGTCTACCTAACGTTTGGTATTGGTGCATCTCAGAGCAACCTTACGTTTGGGAGTGATGCAAAACAGACCAGCCTAACTTTTGGGAATGGTGCATATCAGTACAACCTAACTTTTGGAAGTGATGCAAAACAGCAGAGCCTAACTTTTGGAAGTGATGCAAAACAGTACAACCTAACTTTTGGGAGTGATGCAAAACAGACCAGCCTAACTTTTGGGAATGGTGCATATCAGTACAACCTAACTTTTGGAAGTGATGCATATCAGACCAGACTAACTTTTGGGAGTGATGCAGGTCAGTACAGCCTAACTTTGGGGAATGGTGCAGGTCAGCAGTACCTGAATTTCGCAGAAAGTACACAGCTGAACTTCAACAACCAAACAATAAATTCAAATATGGAGTATGTGTCTTTCAGAACGAAATATGTAATCGTCCCCGACCTGTCAGTAGCTACCTACATTTATGACGGCAACATCAAAGACGTATATCAACGCCCTGACGGAGCATTGAAGATTAGATATTATGACAACTCCGATGCATTGGTAATAGCGGATATCGCTGATTAAAATCTTACGAAAATGAGTTTATCAAAATCAAAAAAAATATTTTGGATAGTACTGTTTACAACAGTGGCAATAGCAGCAACTCACGTTTATCAAGAATATACTTGTGAAATAATAAAAAATGCAAATGGAGATATTAAATTAAAATACTATAATGCTTCTGATGTATTGACAAGTGTAGATATAACAAATTAAGATGACCATAACACTAACCATATTAGCAGTAGCATTAGCAGTCCTTAGCGGAATTGCTAAGGCTATATGCGACTTATCCGAAGAGGGTAAGCTAAAGTTTAACCCCGAAAACTATTGGTTAAAATCTAAATCATGGCGCAGCAAGTACAAGCAGAACAATCCTATTTTAGGAGCTAAATTTTTAGGCTCTACTACTGTTTTTGTTGCGCTAACAGATGCATGGCACTTGTTTAATTTAGTTCAATATTATAGCACGGTAGGTGCTTTTATATTTGTCGGCTACTTGATAGCAGCAGGCAGTAAATGGCACTTACTTTTGTTGCTACTCGTACCATTGCAGCGAGTAGTGTTCCATATTTTTTACACCTATAAAATCCTAAAGAAATGATAGCACACATAATAGCCCAGATAGTAGTAATGATAATCTTTTTGGGCGCAATAGTACAGATTACCGTGTTTAAAATGCAAGGTAAGAAAAATTGGTGGTTCGGGATTATCATTGCTGCACTAATGATTGTAGCAACGATTTTCAACTGGATTAATATTAATTAAATGAAAGAAGAAGAATTGAGATTATTAGACATCATAAAGCTAATGAGTGAGCCTATAACTACTAATAAATACCTGATAATAGTATCTACTTTCATTGTATCTGTATTAGGGTGGATAATGAGTTCCGTTAATATGACCTTACAATGGTTAAGTGCTATTCTTGTTATCCATGTATCTTTTATAATAGTATATTTTATGCTATGTTTTATGGATTGGGGTACAGGACTATTTAAAGTTTTGATTGTTAAAAGAGGTAATTTTAAAGGTGATAGATTTATAATGAAACCATTGTCTGTTGGGTTCTCTATATTTATAATGTATGCAACCGTTACCCTAAGTATTACCTTTCAGAATTACGAACATCATGATATAGGAGCTATTAAAGCAATACTTAGTATAGTGGTTACACTTATAGAGGCATCTAAGATAATATTAATGTTAGCCTTTATAATATATGAGCTATCGAACCTTAGAAAGAATTTTATGGAATTAGGACACAAAGATGCAGTCCGCATTATTGATTATATACTTGTTCCTATCGTTAGAATAAGGGATTATGTATCAAGAAAATTCGATAAAACTATCGAGGTTGACTTAGATAATAAGCCTGAACCCGAAATACAACAGCAATGAATAAAGCAATTGATTTTATAAAAGAACACATTAGAGGACTGATAGTTGCAGCCATAGCATTATACTTTATAATTTTGCTAATAACTATAAACATTCATAAGCCTACAATACCCATTAATAATGTGATAGTGGATCAATTGCAAAAGCAGCAGCAGCAGCAAATAAGCATATTAAATAAGCGTGTAGATAGCCTTACCAATGTTATTGCTATTAAAAAAAAAGAGGACGCAAAATTAGAGAGCGACAGCCGCAAACAGATTTCTGAAATACGCCAACAAATTATAACTTTTAAAACAAAAGCAGATGCACAGAAACATACTATTGATACTGCTGATATTGACCAAAACTTTGACATTCTCACAGCAAAAATCAAAGCAAGACAGCGTTAAGTGCTTGACCAATGAGCAGATTAAAGTGGTTAATAAAGTTTTCGTTGACTTAGAAGTCTGCGAGCAAGAGAACGCTGCATTAAATAAGATTATAATAGCACAAGATACCATGCTAAAATCAAAGATAGCGTTGCAAGAATTGTATCAAAAGCAATCGGATTACAATGAGGATTTAAAGTATCAATTAACGGCTGCATTAAATACGCAGGTGCAAAAGTTTAATATGATAGAAGCAGCGTATAAGGCACAAAGTAAGGCGCAAAAGAAACGAGGATTATTAACAGGCAGTCTGTTAGGCATAGGATTAAGCGTGTGCTTGGCGGTTGCAGTAATACGATTAGTGAAATGAAATTAGATGTATGTTATGAAATTAAACAAAGAAGCGATAGAGTTAATAAAGAAATTTGAGGGGTGCAAATTGAACGCTTATAAAGATAGCGTTGGTATTCCGACCATAGGGTATGGTAATACATACTATGAGAATGGTGTTAAAGTGAAAATGGGCGATGTTATAACAATACAGCGTGCGGAGGAATTACTAAAAAATACGTTAGATAAATTCAGCGCAAACGTAGAGAAATTAATAAAAACTACTGTTACAGAAAATCAATTTGGAGCTTTAGTATCATTAGCATACAACATCGGTATTGGTAATCTTACAAATTCTACATTGCTAAAAAAAGTGAACGCAAACGCAAGTGATACAAGCATTAGAGGTGAGTTTTTAAAGTGGAATAAAGCAGGTGGTACAGTATTAACAGGACTAACCAATAGACGTAATTTAGAAGCAGATTTATATTTTAAGCCATAAAAAACGGAGGGTAGAAACCCTCCGTACTCATCACTTAAAAATAAAAAAAATGAAAATATATTAAAGTTTAGTATTTTCTTTCCAATTGCTAAAATCTGCATCCGTAACCGACTGCATACGCTCCTTTTTAGAAACATTATTTTTTTTCGTATTCGTGAACGATAAATAACGCTCCTTTCTTAGGAGAAAATTCCCAAATGAAATTAATTGCTGCTTGCTAAATTCTTTTTCTGCTTTCATTCTTAAAATTTATAATCCAAAAACTAACATAGCCGCATCACGCTGCTCTTGATTTGTACGACCTACTATATTTGTCAATTTCTTAAATACATCCTGTGTCGTTTTCGTTTTAGTAGGTTTTACAAGTTTATAATCAATACCCAAATATACACACATTTCTGTAATTTTCCTACCCACTTCGTGATTTGCACCGGTACGCTGCCCTATTTGTGCGTTAATTGATGACGTACCATATTGCACCTTATGCCAGTTGGACTTATTGAGCCATCCCGCTTCAATTACAATAGTAAGAGTGTTCGTATCTTTATTTTCTTTGGCAAATTTTAGATAGTCAAACAGTTGAAAAAACGTAAGGTTTGCGAGTTCTAATGTTTTTGTTTGACGGACATAATACGCTACTCCATTTTTATCTACATCGGGGTCTATTCCTATAAAAACATCCATTAGCACAAATGTACTAAATGTTTTGATAATTTTTCTCGAACATCTTTATATATTGATAATCTATATTCGTCTTTAATAAATTTCCAATCCTCAACGCATTTAATAGCATGTATTACGGTTGCATGGTCTTGGTTGCCTAATATGCTGCCTATTTGCTTTAATGTAAGGTCTAATGGTACTTTATATTCGTTTATTACAGATATTACAGCGTGTCTATATACCACATGTTCAACTTTACGATTTTTTATTAAAGCCTTTGGGAATGTATTTTGTATATACAATCGCAATTTATCTAACGATACTTTACCGTTTCCTTTTTTGAGTATTATTTTCTTGCCTAAAATCGTATTTACATATTCGTTTTGTTCGATTTGGTGCATTCCTGCAAATGCGAATGGGTGTATAGTCATTGTTTTATTTTAAAATGGTGAGTAATTTTTTTCAATTTTTCGGATGTGTGGTCGGAGTTTGTTTAGCGTATAGAATTTTGAGCCTATCCAATACCCGATACTACCGCCGTTAACTGTTTTCCTTTTTTGTTTATTGGTTAGTACGTTAAAGCACTTACCACATACTGTAAATTGGATGTTCGGCATAAAATCGAGCTGCCAAATCAACGTATAATTAACAGATATTAAGTGCATTGTAGTTTGGTGTTTGTTCGTATATTTGAGAGTTATGCGTAATGTGGCTACCTTTCGTTTCCATTTGAAAGTTCGGTGTAAGAAAAATTTAAAATAGCCCCACCCGCTTCGGTTTTTTCAAAACCGTTTGGATTTTCTGCATAGTGTTTTGGATATGGTTGTTCCTTTAGTTTGCATTCTTTTTTGTATCTCTGATTTAACCAATAAATATATCTAAATTGCCTTAGTTCTATTTTTTGTGCATCATCTTTTCTTGCTCTTAAAATCCGAGCCTGCTTGCTTTGGTCAGACCCATTAGTCATAATAACATTATGGAAATACTGCCCATCTAATTCCCAGAAAATATTTGTATGTTCACCGTAATATTGAAAATTTGCCGCCTGATATACAATACCATATCCACCGCATCTTTCATCGGCAAAACTCATTAAAAACCGCAATTTTGGATATTTTGAACGTATGTATCTAACAGCGTAGCTAATAGCCATACTTTCAGAATTTCTTGGCAATCTATCATCTAACCACATTCGGTTTAATTCGCAAAATTCATCTGATTTCGTTCCATCTACTATTCCTCCACCAGATGCGGGGTTCATTGCGTATCCAATTTGCAAAACTCCTAACATTTCAGTTTTCAAATAAACCCCTAAATGTATGTATGTATGGTTAGTTATTTTGCCAGAATAATGATTTTTAATAATTATTGAATTTGCTCTATTTCTATCTATTTCTTTTACTTTAAATTCATCAGAACCAAATCCGATAATTTCACAGCTTCCAAACATACTTTGTTGGTCGCTGTATATTAAATCTTTTTTTGCCATCGCTCTGCTATTTTAAATTTTTCTTTTCGTGTTCCAAATTGAGTTTTGTGCTAAATAACCGCCACACATACGCATAACACGGGTTTTGCGTCATTGCTTGCCGACACACGAGCCAACGCACATAAGCAACGAACGCAAAGCCCGAAACCGTTATCGGTTATTCCAAAAGAACGCCTCTGCAAATCCAGCAGAACACATTGAGCGAATATCTGCATCACATTTTATTTTATCCTTTGCCCATTGCATTTCGGGTATTAAATCCACCGCTGACTTATGTAAATAAACAAGACCTGGTTTACTTCGCCCTGGTCTAATGTATAGGCTTTCATTTTTTGGCACTTCTTCCCACTTTTTATAAATCGGCTGCGGTGCTTTAAAATTACCCCACAAAGCTGTTTTCTTTGTCCAAGCACTCCCAAATTCCCACGGCTGATAAACAAATTTTGGTTTACCTAAAATCTCTTTCAATCTACCATTAAACGGATTTTCTAAAACCCACCATTTCGGCTTTGCTTCTTCAATAATTCTAAGGCAATGATTTACTAAAAACATACCTTTTTCAATATCCTTTACCTCTCTAAAATCGCCAGCGGTTGAAAATTCTGTGCAAGGTGGATTTGCTATTATTCCATGAACATTTTTTGGTGGATGGTAATTTTCTACGCCTATTTCAGCACCTATCATTACTACCTCATAATCCTCTGAATTTTGATAAAATAAACTATCCGAACCTAAATCAGCACACAAGTGAAGTATCAGCTTCCGAGAATGAACAACCGATAACAAGTGTTTTGCGTCAGGCGGGGTGCCGTGGTTAATTGAGCTTTCGTTTTTCATATCAATATTTGTTTTTAAGTTGAACATTTGTTTTTCAAAATCCCGCCCGAACGCAAAGCACTCGGACGTTAGCTGACACCTTTAGATACACCCTGTATATTTAAAAATTCATTATGCCATTGAATAAATTGGACAACTGCATAATAAACAGAATTTATTTTACTTTCAGAACGAAAATGACCACATTTTTCAGCAGGGTCTAACTCTAAGTGTAGCCAAATAAAACATTCGTTGCCTTCAATATCTACAGAATAACCATTAAAGTTTGACCTATTTTTAGTGTCAATATCATTCCATTTATAATGCAATTCGCTGTCATCTAAATTTTCTATTTTTTCAACAACAGAAATAAGTAAATTCCAATCTTTATTAAATTCTAATTCATCAACTCTTTTATAATCTCTTAGCCCGTTTGCAACTTGCCAACTATCACCTTTGGTAAGGCACATAAAATTTGCTATTAATTTATTGCAATCTTCTACTGATAAGGCATCAGCTAACATCGGTTTGGCTAAATTGCCTTGATTTTCTATTGAACTTTTGTGCATATTTTGAACTTTTAGTTATTAATTGAACATTTGGAAGTTATTGAGCATCGGCAACTTCGCCAAGCGCAGGAACGTTAGGCGTAATTCTAATCGAAGTCCACCCAACCTGCATCACTCGGTAATTTTTGCTTCAATTGCATATAAGATAACAATTGACAAAATCTAAAATGAAACTTTAATCCAGTACCCCTTGAAGGATGATAATATTGCTTTAATAATTTACCACGTTCTCGAGTTTCTTTATTGTATTCCCATATAAAAGTTTCATAAGTAGGGTATCTCATTCCTTGTATTTCTGTAGCCCACATAGCAGTTGATATGAAATATTTATCGAATATATTTTGAGCAACATTTATAGAAGAACTACGCCTAACATTACATTGCTGTAATGGCTCTGAAAGTGCTTCGTCCGAAGATTTGTTGTTTGTATTCATTTTTGTTTTTCTTTTAAAGTTTAGTTTAAGTTGTCGCCACTACAGCAATGCTTTGCCGTAAGCCATTTTAGGACACCGACACCAAATATTCCTCACCAACATACCTACCACTAATAGTAAAAGTAATCCCTTTTGGTAAATATTGTTTTCTTAGGTGTCTTACCAGACCTTTAATGCTTTTAATATGTGCCGTATTTGTATTATGTGGATAATAGTTGTCATAACTTGACCAAACATCAGTTTCATCAT
>Ga0208826_1000756_pt1 | contig 31356 bp, 26 predicted proteins | sample AD_UKC115_MetaG_FD_184451 | JGI IMG/M metagenome (GOLD analysis project Ga0208826, IMG submission 184451) | Active sludge microbial communities of municipal wastewater-treating anaerobic digesters from Hong Kong - AD_UKC115_MetaG (SPAdes)... | ecosystem: Engineered > Bioreactor > Anaerobic >...
TCCCTCGCCGGGGAGCCCGCCTTGCCGGAACAGGCCTTATAGTTTTCGCCCAAGGAGCCCTAAGGTGCTGATAGTGTGCCCTAAGTGTTACACCAAGTACCGTCTCGACGAGAACCGTCTCCAGATGAAGCCCACCGTAAAGCTTCGGTGTCCCCAGTGCTCCAACATCTTCGAGGTTCAGAACCCCCTCATGAAGAGGGACATCCGTGAAGACGACACCACCCAAGTGCGGAAGGACACCGCCCCCAAGCAGGAGGAGTTCAGCCTCCCCTTGGGCAAAACCCTCTACCTCTTCGTCATAAAAGGGCCCCGGTCCGGCTACAAGCATAAGGTTGAAACCCCCTACCTGGTGATCGGCAGGGGCAGCGAGGCCGACCTCATCCTCCCGGACCTGGAGGTCTCCAGGAAACATTGTGCCCTGGAAATCTCGGGCGATAAGGCCATCTTGAAAGATTTGGACAGCACCAACGGCGTCTTCGTCGGCGGCGAAAGGATTTCCAGTATCACCTTGGAAGACCGGACCGAGTTCACCCTCGGCCAGAGCACCATCCTCTTCATGGAAAGGCCCAAGGACCAGGATTTTCCGGGGTGAAACCTCTCCGTTCCCTGGGCAACTTCTCCGCGGTCGCCCTCCCTTTTACCCTCTTTTCGCTCCTTCTCACCCTCTCCCTCAACCACCCCCTCCTGCCGACCCTTCCCCTGGTGGGTTCGACCTTTCTCTTCCTCTCCCTCCACTTCTTCCTCCTCTCCCTGACCATCAGCTTCCTGACAACCCAACTTCTCCAGTTCATCGCCGGTAAGAGCTTCGATTCCAAGCCCCTCTCGGTGGAGCTCATCTACCCCTCCCTCCTCTTCCACCTTCTCTACCTGGGGATCCTCTACCCCCTCAACCTCTGGAAGTACCGGGCCTTCCTCACGCCGACCATCAAGAACCTCTTCCTCGGCTTGACCCTCCTCTTCCTGGGACTCTTCTCCCTTCTCCTCCTCTTCAACCGAAGGTTTATCCGCAAGGAGGGAAGAGAGAAAATCCGCAGAATCCTGGCCCTCTTCCTCCTGGGGTTGACTCTGGTCCCTCCGGCCACCCTCCCCCTCCTCTTCAGCACCGCCGCCCTCTCCACCCTTCCCCCCTCCCCTCCCAGGAGCTCCGCCAGGGTCTCCCCTCTCCCGGAGGGTCGGATCATCAACCTCTACATAGACGGTCTCTCCCTGGACTTCCTCTTCCGTCTGATCCCGGACGGGAAGCTCCCCAACTTCTCTTGGCTCAGGGAGAACGGAAGCTGGGGAACCCTCCGCTCCTTCTCTCCCCCCTCTCCACCCGCTCCGCTCGCTTCGTACCTCTCAGGCCTTCCCCCCTCCCAACACCACCGTTTCTCCCTTCAGACCCTGGCGCCTGGAAGGAGCGGCTCCCCCTCCCTCTACTTCTTCCCGGACGGGTTCTTCTTCGTCTTCATGGAGCGGCTCGGCCTCTTCCACGAGACCCTGGCCCCCACGAACCTGGACTCCCTCTTCCAGGACCTTGAGAAGCAGGGCCTCCCCTGCAGGGGAATCACCTCCTTCAGGGACGAAGAGGCCCCGGGGGATTACCTCCTTCTCCGTCAGCCTCTGCCTCCGCCCTTCGAGAATCTGAAGATCAACGGCGACAGCCGCTCCCAGAACCTCCGGTTCAACATCCTCCTGGACAACAAACGGCTCTCCCTCTTCCGCTCGCTCCTCCAGGAGGACCGCCGCTCCCGCCTCCTCTTCCTCTATCTGGACGGTCTTCTGGACACGGAACAGCGTTTCTACCGGTACGCCTTGCCAGAGTACTTCTCCGGCGTCACCGAGGAGGAGGTCCACCTCTTCGGAGACGTGATCGAGCGGTACTACCAGTTCCTCGACCAAGCCCTCGGCCAGATCATCACCTCCATGGGGAACCAGGACCTTCTGGTCATCACCTCCTCCCTGGAGATCGAGCCGGTCAACCCGGTCAACCAGGTCATGGACCAACTCTTCCACCAGGATGAGTACTCCGCCTCCTTCGGGGAGAAGACCACGGGGGTGATCATCTTCTACGGCGACGCCGTCAAGAGGGGCGAGAGCCCCGGGGACTTCGCCGTCACCGACGCCTACCCCCTCTTCTTCTACTACCTCCGCCTCCCCCTTCCCTCCAGGGTTCAGGGGGGGATCAACCTGAAGATGTTCACCCGTGACTTTATCAGGGAGAACCCGCTGATCTACTCGATTCGGAGATAGCCCCATGGTGATCGTCCTCCAGAGAGTCTCCCAAGCCTCTGTCTCCGTCGCCTCCCGAGAGGTCTCCCGGATCGGCCGGGGGCTCCTCCTTCTGGTCGGCCTGGAAGAGGGGGACGGCGCCGAAGAGGCCCGCCGGATGGCCGAGAAGATCGTCCACTTCCGAATCTTCCCCGACCGGGAGGGGAAGATGAACCTCTCCCTCCTGGATCTTCGCCTCCCGATCCTCTCGGTCTCCCAGTTCACCCTGGCTTACAGGCTTCAGAGAGGGCGCCGCCCGGACTTCACCGCCGCCATGGCCGCCGACCGGGCTCTTCCCCTCTACAAGGCCTTCCTCCAGGAACTTTCCCGCTTCGATCTCCCGGTCTTCGACGGAGAGTTCGGCGCCCTCATGGAGGTCTCCCTGGTCAACGACGGCCCGGTCACCTTCGTCTTCGACAGCCACCGGGAGAAGAGGCCGTGATGGAGGATCTCCTCTCCCAGGATCGTTTCCTGGACGGGAAGATCTCGGTCCGCCAGCCGAAGCGAGGGTTCCGCTTCACCATCGACGCCCCTCTCCTGGCCGATTTCATCCCTCCCGACCCGGGGCGGCGCCTCCTTGAAATCGGAAGCGGCTGTGGTATAATCTCCCTCATTCTCGCACGTTCCCGAGCGGCGGAGTTCATCGTCGCCCTGGAGATCCAGCGGATTATGGTGGAAGCCCTGAGAAGAAACGTCCAAGAGAACCGTCTGACCGAGAGGGTGTTCCCCCTCCGGGGAGACTTCCGCACCCCTCCCCTGCGGCCTCTCTTCGACGGCATCTTCGCCAACCCCCCCTACGGACGCCTGGGGGAGGGGAAGGTCAGCTCCGATCCCGGAGAGGCGGCCGCCAGGTTCGAACTCCTCCTGGACGCCTCGACCCTCCTGCAGAACGCCGCCGGACTCCTCCGCCCCCAGGGGCGGCTCTGGCTCATCTACCCGGCCAGGAGGGGCGAAGAGATCAAGGAGACGGCTCTCTCCAAGGGGCTCCACCCCCGCCGCAAGAGGCTGATCCTCCGCTCCCCCTCCCATCCCAACCCCCTCTTCTCTCTCTGGGAGTTCTCCCTCCAAGAGGGGTCCTGCCTGAAGGAGAAGGTGATTCTCCACGAAGATGACGGCCGCTACACCCCCGAGGTGGAGGCGGTCTTGAGAGGTAAAGGTGTTTCTTAAAGAGAAGATCGACACGGTCTACAGAAGCCGTCTGCTCATCTCCAACCTGGTGAGCCGAGACCTGAAGGCCAGATACCGGGGCTCAACCCTGGGGTTCCTCTGGTCCTTCCTGAACCCCCTCCTGCTGATGCTGGTCTACACGCTGGCCTTCGGGGTGATCCTCAAACCCCGCTTCCCGATCCCCCACATGGAGACCGCCTCTGGCTACTCCCTCTTCCTCTTCAGCGGTCTTCTCTCCTGGATCTGGTTCAGCACCTCCATTCTGGAGTGCTCATCGGTCCTCTCCACCCAGGGGAGTCTGATCAAGAAGGTCTTCTTCCCCGTAGAGATCCTCCCCATCACCACGGTGACCACCAACTTCATCAACTTCCTCCTGGGGCTCCCCATCCTGATTCTCTTCTTCCTCATCCTCGGTCAGCCCCTCACGCCCTTCGTCCTGTTGATCTTCCCGGTCATGATCGTCCAGTTCCTCTTCACCCTGGGCCTGGGTTTCTTCGCCGCGGCCTTGACGGTCCACTTCAAAGACATCGGCAACATCATCGCCAACCTGATGACCCTCTGGTTCTTCGCCACCCCGGTGATCTACCCCTTCGAATTCGGCCCCATCCTCTCCACTCCCTGGATCCGCACCCTTCTCCTCCTCAACCCCATGACCCACATCATCGAGGCTTACCAGTTTTGCTTCTTTTTCGGTTCCCTCCTCCACTACAAGAAACTCCTCGTGACGTTGGTCGTCTCCCTCCTCGTCTTCCTGGGGGGGTATTACTTCTTCGACCGCGTCAAAGACACCTTCCCGGAGCAAGTATGACAAGAGAAGAGAAGGCTCTCTCTCTGAGCCATGTTGTCAAAGCCTACCGCAAGTACGCCAACCAGCACCGATTCCTCACCCTCAAGAGCGCCTTCCTCAACGGAGCCCTCTTCAGGGAGTTTCAGCCGGAGGAGGTCTACTTGGCCGTGGACGACGTCTCCCTGGAGGTCGAGAAGGGAAAGACCATCGGGATCATCGGGGAGAACGGCTCCGGCAAGAGCACCCTCATGAAGATGATGGCGGGAATCGCCCGTCCCAACCGGGGCACCATCGACGTGAACGGGCGCGTCTCCGCCCTGATCGAGTTAGGGGCCGGGTTTCACCCGGAGATCTCCGGACGGGAGAACGTCTACATCAACGGGATCATCCTGGGTCTGACCAAGAAGGAGATCTCCGCACGTTTCGATGAGATCGTCCGCTTCGCGGAGCTGGAAGACTTCATCGATCAACCCGTGAAGACCTACTCCTCCGGGATGTTTATGCGCCTCGGCTTCTCCGTCGCCATCAACGTCAACCCGGACATCCTCCTGGTCGACGAGGTCCTCTCGGTGGGCGACGCTTCCTTCGTTCCCAAATGCCTCGACAAGATCAACGAGTTCAAGCGGCTCGGGAAGACCATCGTCTTCGTCTCCCACGACCTGGAAACGGTGACCAGAATCTGCGACGAAGCCGTCTGGATGCGGAAGGGCCACATCGTGATGAAGGGGTACCCGAAGCAGATCGTCGACGCCTACCTGCAGGATGTCTCGGAGAGGGAAGAGAAGAAGCAGAGACTGCGGCGCCAGGAGATCGAAGAGAAGATCGAGGAGAAAGCCTCCTCCCCGGAACAGGAAGAGGGCGAACGCCACCGTTGGGGGGACATGAGCGTGGAGATCCTCAGAGTCACCCTCCGGGACGGCAAGGGAAACGAGAAGTTCATCTTCCACCCTGAGGACTCCCTGACCGTGGAGATGGAGATCCTCGCCCGGGAAGAGAAGGAGGACTTCGGCTTCGGCATCGCCGTCATCAACGGGGCCGGCGTCACCACCTACGGGACGAACACCTTTCTGGAAGAGATGAAACCTCTCCTCCTCCCTGCCGGCAACCACAAGGTCTCCCTCACGCTACCCTCCGTCCCCTTGATCAACGGGTTCTACTTCATCGACGCCGCGGTTCACTCCCGGGACGGGGCGCCCTACGACTACCACCACCTCCTTCACCAGTTCCGGGTCGACTCTCTCCACAAGGATGTCGGCCATGTCCGTCTCGACCACTCCTGGAGCTTCGGCGATGGCCTCCGTTTTAAGCCCCAGGGATAACCGCCTCCTGGCCCAGATCAAGAATCGCCGTCTTCAGGGGGAGAGGGTCGTCTTCACCAACGGCGTCTTCGACCTGATCCATCCCGGCCACCTCTTCCTCCTCGAAGAGGCGAAGTCTCTGGGAGACATCCTCGTGGTGGGGCTCAACCGTGACCTCTCGGTGAAGGTCAACAAGGGGGACCTCCGGCCCCTCTTCCCCTACCGCAACCGGAGGGAGCTCCTCCTCGCCCTCCGTTCCGTCGATTACGTCCTGGGCTTCTCCGACAAGACCCCCCTGAGGCTGATCCGCTCCCTCTCCCCGGATATCCTCGTAAAAGGCGGCGACTACACTCCCGACCAGGTGGTAGGGAGGGATTGGGTCGAAGGCCACGGGGGTCGGCTGGTTCTCATCCCCTACAGGAGGGGGCTCTCTTCGACAAACTTGATCGAAAGGACCCTCGCCCTCACACAGAGAGGGAGCTGAGCCCTCCATGAAGAGAAGCCGTTTCGGCGTCACCGATCTTCTCATGCTCCTGCTGATGGCCATCTGGGGGATCAACATGACGGTGATCAAGCTCGCCCTCAGGCAGGTCCCCCCGGCCCCCTTCAACATGGCCCGCCTCGCGATCGCCTCCACATCCCTTCTCCTGTTGGTTCTTCTGATCGAGAAGAGCCTCCGGATCAGGCTCCGGGACCTCCCCCGCCTCCTGCTCCTCTCCTTCATGGGCCAGACCCTCTACCAGCTCGTCTTCATCCACGGCATCGGCCTCACCAGCGCCTCCCACGGCTCGGTGGTCCTGGGAAGCTCCCCGGTCCTGATCGCCCTGATCACCTGTTGCCTCGGTCAAGAGCGTCTTGACAAGCGGGGATGGGCGGGAATCTTCCTGGCCTTCGCGGGCCTCTACACCATCATCGTCGGAGGAGAGAGGCTTCTCTTTACCTCCCGAATCCTTCAGGGAGACCTGATGATCCTCTTCGCCACCCTCCTCTGGGCTCTCTACTCCATCTGCCTCAGGCCCCTCCTGAAGAGGTACTCCCCTCTCCGTCTCACCGCCTGGAGCTTCTTCTTCGGAGCCCTTTTCTACATCCCCTTCTCCTTGGGAGAGACCCTCCGCTTTCCCTGGTCCCTCCTGCCCCCCTCCTTCTGGTTTCAGCTCTTCTACTCCGGCTTCATCGGCCTCTCCCTGGGCTACGCCATCTGGTTCACCTCGGTCAAGAGGGTCGGCAACACCCAGACCGCCGTCTACTCCAACCTCCAGCCCCTCTTCGCGATCATGGCGGCTCACATCATCCTGGGGGAGCCGATCAAGCCGCGTCTCCTCCTGGGGACCGCCTCCATCCTCTTGGGAATTCTCTTGACGAAGTGGGGAGGGAGAGGGACTACCCCTTCCGAGGGTCGAAGCGCCGATACTCTTCCAGAAGCCTGTTCAGATTGAGGTGGGTGTAGCGCTGAGTCGTGTTCAGACTGCTGTGGCCCAGGAGCTCCTGAATGGCCCTCAGGTCGGCTCCCCGGGAGAGAAGGTGGGTGGCGAAGGAGTGGCGGAGGGAGTGGGGAACCGTCTCGGAATCGAGGTTGGCCTCGGCGACCCCCCTCTTGAGCATCCTCTCCACCTGTCTGCCTGAGAGCCTCCCACCCTGCGGGTTGAGAAAGAGGGCCTCCTTATCGGGGAAGAGAGCGCCTCGGGCCTTCATGTAACTCCTCAGCTTCTCCGCCGCCGGACGCCCGAAGGGGACAACCCTCTCCTTCCTCCCCTTCCCCCGGACCCTGAGAAGCCTCTGCTGGACCGAGAGGTCCCCGATGTTGAGGCCGACGATCTCCGCCAGCCTGACGCCGGTGCTGTAGAGGAGTTCCAGGAGAGTCCCGTTCCTGAGTCGGATGAAGGTCCCCTTCGGAGTCTCCCCCTCCACGGCATGGGAGAAGGGTTTCTCCATCAGGTCGCCCGCCTCCCTCTCGGTCAGGAATCGGGGAAGCCTCTGCTCCCTCTTGGGGAGAGGAACCACCGCCGCGGGGTTCAGGTCGACCCTCTTCTGCCTGAGGAGGTAGCGGAAGAGGGACCTCAACGCCGAAAGCTTCCTGCTGACGGTGCTCTTAGAGCACTCCCGCTCCGAGAGGGAAACCAGAAAGGCGCGGATGTCGAGAGGCTTCACCTCCCGGGGATCCCCGTCGCCCTGGTGGTTCAGAAATTGCTCCAGGTCCCTCCGGTAGTTGGAGACCGTGTGGGGGGAGGCGTTCTTCTCCTCTTTCAAGTATTGAAGGTAGTCGTCGATCTCCCTTCGCACGGCCCTATCCCAGGAGGTACTTCCGAATCCGGAGGAGGAGGTGCTCCCTCTCGCTCCTCTTCTCGCCGCTCTCGGTCTCTCCCGGGGCCGGCGCCAACCGAAGGTTGACCATCTTCTCGATGGTCTCGATGAACCCCCGGTTCCTCTTGAGGATCGTTTCAAAGGCCTCCTTGGGGATTCTCAGGAGCCTGACGCTTCCCTCCGCCTTCAGTGTCGCGTTGCGCAGATCCCCCGTGAAGAGGGCGATCTCCCCTAGGACCCCTCCCTTCCCGACTCCGGCGACCCGCTTCTCCCCCTTGAAGACCCCGACGTTTCCCTCCACAACCACGAAGAGGGAGTCGCCCCTCTCGCCTTCGCAGACGATGATCTCTTCGGAACGGTAGCCGGTCAGGGAGGCGAAGGGAAGGAGGGCCGCCCTCTCGTCCTCCCCAAGAGGGGAGAAGAGATCGGCCTCTCGGAGAACCCTTCCCGCCTCCTCGCTCTGGTCCAGAGTCTCCCTCTCGACCTTCCGGGAGACATAGAGGGTTCGGGTGGGATAGGGGAAGACGATTCCCTCCCTGTCGAAGACCTCCCAGACGGCCAGGTTGAAGGCCCCCTCCACGAGGGAGTGCTCCTTGTACTCCTTCAGGTGGAAGACGACCTTGTAAAGGATCGCCGAGTCGGCAAACTCCTTGATCATGACCTGGGGGGGCGGGTCCCAGGCGATCCCCTGTGTCGAGAGCGCCGCCCTCTTGAGGGTCCGGATCACCTTGGGGGGCGGATCGTCGTAGGAGGCTCCCACGGTGAGGACCCTCACGCGGTCGAGACGGGTCAGGTTGACAAAGCTTCCCTTCACCATCTCCTGGTTGGAGACCACCAGCATCTCCCCGGAGGAGTTGACGATCCGGACGGCCCGCCAGGTCAGGTCCCGGACCTCTCCGACCCTGCCGTCGACCTGCACCCAGTCTCCCAGGCGGAGGGAGTCTTCGAAGTGGAAGACCACTCCGGCCAGAAGGTTGCCCAGGATGTCCTGAACCGCCAAGCCGAGAATCACCGTGGCGATGGCGGAGGTGGCCAGGAGCGGGGTGATGTTGAAGCCGAAGAGATCCTTGAGGAGAAAGAGGCAGAAGAAGAGGACCAGGGCCCCGGAGAGAAGGTCCCAGAAGAAGCGGGAGACCCGGACACCCCTCTTGACCAGGGAGGAGATCGCCGAATCCTTGAAGATCCCCAAGATCAGGAGAAAGAGGAGGAGATCGAAGAGAAAGACCACCCCCTTGACGACGCCTCCCGGAAGGGGAACCTGTAAGAAGGCGACGCTCTCCCGGAAGAGTTGAAGGAGGAAGAGAAGGAAGAGGACCTTGCCCCGCCTCCTGAGGAGGGGAAAGGGTTGGGAGAGGGCAAAGGCCGCAAGACAAACGAGAAGGAGAATCGCCGTTCCGGCGAAGGATGTCAACGCTTCAACCATTTCAGACCCACTCCTGGACAAAGTCCTTCAGCAGACAGGTATCGTTTAAGAGCGTGAGGGTCCACCCCCTCCCCTCGGGAAGGATGAGGCGGCTCACGGAGGCGTTGTCGAAGTGAAAACGCCAGAAAGACTCCCCCGTCATCCCCAGGGCCGTGGCCGTCAGAACCTTGAGAACGGAACGGTGGGTGAAGAGGGCCCCCCGCTGCCAGGGTCCCCGGCTGAAGGAGTCGAGAAACCCGGAGACTCTCAGCCTCAGATCCTCCAACCCCTCCCCTCCAGGGAAGCGCATGGTTTCGGGGGAGGTGATCCACTGGCGCCAGAGCTCAGGCTCTTCCCGCTTCACCCGCTCCTTGGCCACCCCTGCCCAGCTTCCCACGTCCAGGTTGTTGAGCCTCTCTTCCACCAGGTAATCACGGCCGGGACAGGCGAGCCGAGCCGTCTCCACACACCTGCTCAAGGGGCTCACGAAGAGGACCTCCGGGTTTTCTCCCTCCAGGAGCGGTGCGATGGATTCGGCCTGCCTCCTCCCCCTCTGGGAGAGCGGAATCTCCAGGCGTCCCCGGAAGAGTCCCCCCCGGTTGGCCTCGGTCTCCCCATGACGGACCAGGACCAGGCTCTTCACTCCTCCACCTCGGTCTCGTCGAAGAGCTCCACCTCACCCCGCCTCTCCCCTCCTTCGTGGAAGAAATCCGCCACCAGAAGGCTCTTGTCCCGGCTCTCCTGGTACCCCGCCTCCAGGGATTCGGAGAATCGGGGAAAGTCGGCCCAGTGGATCCCGTCAACCCTGGGCTCCAGCAGGAGATCCGCGCCCTCCCTCTCCCTCAGGTAGAGTCGGCGGGAGAGGAGCGAGGTGACTCTCCCCCGAACCCTCCCCGGGTCCGTCAGCTCCTCGGCCTGCCAGGGAAAACCCGGGTCCACGGCCATCACCCTCCGGGCTCCGAGAGCCCTGGCGGCCCGAAGGGGAAGAAGATCGGAGGAGGCCGCGTCGATCAGGAGACGTCCGCTCCGCTCCACGGGGGAGAACCAACCCGGCATCGCCATGGCGGCCCGAAGGACCTCTCGGAGAAAGCCCCGGCGGAAGATGACCGTCTTTCCGGAGTTGAGATCCAGAGTGGTGACCGCCAAGGGGAGGGGAAGGTCCTCGATCCTCTCCTCCCGGCAGAAGAGCCTCTCCAGGTAGTCGTCGAGAAAGGTCCCCCCCGGTTCCAGGGGGAGCGAGGCCCCCAGGAAGCCGGCTTTGACAAGGTGGTCCAGAGGTTTCTCCCCCCTTCTCACGGCGGAGAGGATCAAGGCTCCCACCAGGGTGCCCAGGGAGGTCCCCACGATCAGGTCCGGGGAGAAGCCCTGCTCCCGAAGGTAGAGAAGGACTCCGGCGCCGCAGGCGGCCCGGGCGCCGCCCCCTCCCAAGACGAGGCACCTTTCAAAGGTCTTGGCTTCTTCCATGCCCCCATTCTACCGACCCTTTTCGGAATGGTCAAGGAAAGGGGGGCACCCCGGAACCCGCCCTTTTTCCTCCTCGGGAAGGCTCTGGAATCTCCCGGCCACTTGGCATATAATTCCCCTACTCCATCGGACAAGGAGCTCCCACGACACCCCTCTCTCTCCCCGGTTTAGGCGAAAAAGGCTCTCTTCGGAGACGGACAAGAATCGGCCTCCTTCTCCTGGCAGGAGTGGCCCTCCTGGTGACGATCCTCTACTTCTCCCTCCGCGACCCCCTTCTCAACCGTCTCATCCAGCGCCGGTGCCAGGCCTACCAGAACAACCCCTCCCGGCCCCTGGTGAGAGTCGGCTCCGCCGGTTTTCGCGGCCTGAGCAGGGTGGTCCTCAACGACGTGGCCCTGGCCGCCAGGGACGGCTCTCTCAAGGTGGACCTGGGTCGGTGCACGGTGGATCTCTCCTTCTGGAGAGCGCTCCTGGGACAGGTTCGGTTCCAGAGCGTCCGGCTCGAAGACCTGAGGGTTCAAATCGTCCGGCCAGAAGGGACGGAAACCGCCCCCTCCGGCGGAGCCCGAAGCCCTCTCCCCCGGAGGGGTTCCCCCGAGTACGGCCGACGGGCGGCAAGGCTCCTGGACCTCTTCTTCACCGGTATCCCCGACAGCCTGGTGATCGACCGCCTCACCCTCTTCTCCCGGATCGACCGGGTCAATCAGACCTTCCACATCCCCAGAATTCTCTTTCAAGGCCTCCACTTCGAGGCCCAGGTCGGGGTGGAAACCTCCAGGGAGAGGAGGCTCTTCCTCCTGGCCGGCGACATCGTCCGCAGGAGAGGGGAGGTCGCCCTCCGCTTGGTCCCCCTCCGGAAGGGGAGCACCCTCCCCTTCGTGGACGGACAGTGGGGTCTGAGGGTGGGTTTCGACTCCCTCGACTTCCGCCTCAGGAGAGAAGGCCTCCACGGGGAGACCCTCTCCTTGGAGGGGTCCCTGGCCGTCAAGGGGCTGACCCTCAACCACCCCCGGCTAGCCCGGGAGGATGTCCGCTTCCCCGACTTCGCCGCCGACTACACCGTCCGGATCGGCCCCGGTGAGCTGGAGTTTCTCCCCCCCACCCGGGTTCGGGTCCACCGCCTGAACTTTCAGCCGACCCTCAGGCTCCAGAGCTGGCCGGCCCGGCAACTGGCCCTCACCCTACGGCGGGTCAGCTTCTCCGCCGATGACTTCTTCAGCTCCCTCCCCTCAGGTCTCTTCCGAAACCTGGACGGACTTCAGACCCGGGGAACCCTCACGGCGGCCCTCGACTTCTTCGTCGATTTCGCTCACCCCGAGTCGGTCCGCCTGGAAGGGTTACTGGACAAAGGCGATTTCCGGATCGAAAGGCTCGGCAGGGTGAATTTCCGTGCCGTGAACGGCCCCTTCCTCTACACGGCCTACGAGAAGGACCTGGCGGTGCGCACCTTCCCGGTGGGTCCGGAAAACCCCAGCTTCCGTCCCTTGGAGGAGATCTCTCCGCTCCTACGCAACGCCGTCCTGATCTCCGAAGACGGAGCCTTCTTCAGGCATCGGGGGATCCTCATCGACCCCTTCAGGGAATCGATCTCCGCCAACCTCCGGGAGAGACGGTTCGTCCGGGGGGGGAGCACCATCTCCATGCAGCTGGTGAAGAACCTCTACCTCAAACAGTACAAGACCGTGGCACGCAAGGTCGAGGAGATGATCATCACCTGGCTGATCGAGGAGAACCGTCTCATCCCCAAGGAGAGGATGTACGAAATCTACCTGAACATCATCGAATGGGGCCCGGGAATCTACGGGGCCGAAGAGGCGTCGCGCTTCTACTTCAACAAGGGAGCCTCCGAACTCTCCCTCTCCGAGGCCATCTACCTTGCCTGCATCGTTCCCAGACCCAAGAAGTTCTTCTACCTCTTCGACCAGGAACAGCACCTCCGGCCCTGGCTTCAGGCCTACTACCGCATCATCTCCTCCAAGATGGTCCAGAGGGGGATGATCGATCAACAGGAGCAGGACCTGTTGGTTCCCGGGGTCCGTCTGACAGGGCCCGCCAGGCTTCTCCTCCGGGGAGCCGAACCGCCGCCGGAAGAACCCTTCGACATCCTCGACGAGAACGAGGAGTAGCCTCTCTCCCAGGGTTCCCACCCCCTTCTCGAGGACTCCACCAGAGGGGGAAAAACGTCGGGAGCGAAAGCTTCCCTCAGGGGGAGGCCAAGGCGGCGCGGACTCTCTGAACGATCTCCTGGAGGGTGTAGGGCTTCGAGACGAAGTGAACCCGCCCTTCCGGAAGCTTCGCCTCCCCGATCTCCTCCTTCTCGTACTCCGAATACCCAGAGGCGATGAGAACCCTGATCTCCGGGAAGAGGGTCGCCACCTTCTTGGTCAGGGTGAGACCGTTCATCCCGGGCATCACCAGGTCCGTGAAGAGAAGCTTCGGTTTCACACCCTCCGACCGGATCACCCCCAACGCCTCCGCCCCTCCCGAAGTCGCGTAGACTCGGTACCCGTTCTCCGTCAGAACCTCCCGGGCGAAGTTCCGCACCCCTTCGTCGTCTTCGACGAGAAGGACCACCTCCCCCCCGCCCTTGTCCTCTTCCCCTCCGCTCTCCACGCTGGGCTTTGGGTCTTCGTTGCAGGCAGGAAGGTAGATTTCGAAGGTGCTTCCATACCCGTAGACGCTGTCGACTTTGATGATCCCGTTGTACTGTCTGACAACGGCGTAAACGATGGAGAGCCCCAACCCGGTCCCCTTCCCCCTCTCCTTGGTCGTGAAGAAGGGCTCGAAGAGTTTATTCTTCACCTCCTCGCTCATCCCGCTTCCGGTGTCGCTCACCGAGAGGACGACGTACTCTCCGGGTGAACCACTCCCCTTCAAGAGGAGGCTCCCCTCCTCCACGAACTCCTCCCTGCTCTTGATGATGATTCTCTTCTCCCTCCCCTGCCCCTTCTCCGCGAGGGCGTCCCTGGCGTTGACGATCAGGTTGATCAGAACCTGCTCGAGCCTGGCCGGGTCGACCTTCACCGAGGCGAGGGGGACGGAGAGCCTCGTCTCAAGGGCGATGTCCTCCCCGATGATGTGCCTAAGCATCTTCAGGATGTTCGCCACCACGTCGTTGACGTTGAGAACCTCGCTCCGAGACTCCTGCTTGCGGCTGAAGACCAGCAACTGCCTGATGAGGCCGACGGCCCTCTCCCCGGCCTCGTGGATGGTCCTGACGTCGCCTCGGATCCTCTCCAGGGACTCCGAATCCCTGCCGGCCCCCCTCTTCAGAGCCAGCTGGGCCTGCCCCATGATCACCGTAAGGATGTTGTTGAAATCGTGGGCGATTCCTCCGGCCAGCCGCCCCAGAGAATCGAGCTTCTGGGTCTGGATCAGCTGGTTCTGCAACTCCCGTCTCTCCTCTTCGTTCCTGATCCGCTCGGAGATGTCCGTGACCACCGAGAAGCTCCCCCTGTACTCGCCCTTCTCCCCGTAGAGGGGCGCCGGCGAGACGATCGTCGTGACACTCTCCCCCCCCTTGGTCTTCCACCTCACCTCGTAGGGTTCACAGTCACCCTTCCTCCTTTTTTCCAGTTGCTCTTCGATGATTTGCTGGTTCTCGCCGTCGAAGAGTTTCATCAGGTCAGTCCCGACAAGTTCATCGAAGGAGTATCTCGAAAGTTCACAGAGCCGCCGGTTCACGTACTCAACGACCCTATCCGTGTTGACAACGATAAGGCCCTCGTTCATGTTCTCGATCAGGAGTCGGTACTTCTCCTCGCTCTTCTGTAGTTCCGACTCCACCTTCATCCGCGCCAGTTCCCCCTCCCGATAGTTCCAGACGATGTAGAGGGAGAGGAGGGCGATCAGGGCGAGAAGGCCGGTGGTGACGATGTTGATCCACCTGGAGAGTCCGGCGATCTCCCGTTCCACGTCATCCACGTAGACGCCTGTCCCGACGATCCATCCCCAGGGACGAAAGGCGATGATCGAGGAGAGCTTCGGCGCGATTTTTCCCCTGTTATCCTTCCACTGCCACCGGTACTCGATGAAGCCCGTGGTCTTCGATTTTTCGGCGAACTCCCGAAAGAGCTTCCTATCCTCCACGGCGTACTCCGAGGGATCCTTCCCTTCCAGGTCCTTCCGGTAGGGGTGCATGATGATCTTGGGCGAGTAGTCGGTGATCCAGAAGTAGTCTTTCCCCTCCGGGCCATACCGCAAGAGGCGGAGCCTCTCCTTCGCCTTGCTCTTCGCCTCCTCTTCGCTCAGCTCCCCGGAGAGCTGCCTCTGGTAGTACCCGTCTATGAGCCCCCAAGCCACCCGGGAGAGCTCCAGGGCCACCATCTTGCGGGATTCTCGGATGTTGCTTCGGAAATAGGGGAGGAAGAGGGAGTGCATCACCCCGTAGACCAGGAGGAGAGTCAGGACAGCGGGACCCGCGGAGCGCAGAATCACGGTGTACCAAACGAAGAAGCGGAAAGGCCCTCGGGATTCCCTCATCGCAGCCCCCTCTACCGTCGAAAGAGGGTTCCTCTCTCCCCCAAAAAAGCCGAAGAGAACCCCTCTCTCCGAACCAAACCGTAACCTAAGGACGCCCTTTCCAGGGCCTCATCACTCCCAACCGCGAAAATTCCTCGCCTTGGAGAAGAAGATCGTCCCCTTCACCCCGGGAACACTGCTCCTTCGTCCCCTTCATCTACCTCGATTTTTATCATATTCCTTCCGGACATTCTGTCAAGAAGAAACGCGATTCATCGAAGCCGATCCTCCCGGTCGCTCACCCCAAGGCTCCTCTGCGGACCTGCCAAGAAGCCGCCGTTCCATGCGGGACGGACCTCTCCCCGGAAAGAACGGCTGAAACGGGGAGGGAGGGTCTCCTCTCACTCCCGGGCGGCCGGTTACTCCTCAGCCTTGTCGAAAGAGAAGCGGTCCAGGAGGGTCCCGTCGCTCCTGTGAGCGGAGACGGTCAGGCTCTTTCCCCTCACCTCGACCACCAGGTAGTTGGGCTGCTCCTTCACGGGGTCGAAGAAGAGGTACTCCGGAGGCGGAAGAAGGTCGCTGTAGAATTTGTCACCGCTTCTCCCCACCACGTAGTAGACGGTTCCCTGAGAGGGTCTCTGGACAACCTTCCCCTCCCTCATCGGCGCGGTGCGGGCGAGACCGTGGTCATGGCCGTTGAAGACAAGGTCCACATGGTACCTGTCGAAGAGCGGAAGGAAGGCCTCCTTGACATCGTCGTAGGTCCGCCCCTTCACCAGGGGGGAAAAGGGCTTGTGGAAGTAGGCGATCTTCCAGAGGTCCCTGGAGGTGGAGAGCCTCTCCTGAAGCCACTCCTTCTGGGGTCCCAGGATGTCTCCGTAGGGTCTCTGCTCTTTCTGCTGACTGTCCAAGGCCAGGAAGAGGACCTTCCCGTACCGGAAGGAGTAGACCTGGTTCTTCAGACGGTCCGGCCCGTTGCGGGGAAACCGAAGTTGGGCGTTCCAGTAGGCGGGGCGTCGGGTCCCCGAAGAACCGTGGGATTCGTGGTTCCCCGGAGAGGAGAAGAGGGGGATCTGGTCCATCACCCCCTGACAGGCCGCAAACCACGCCTCCCAATGGGCTCCACTCTGCCCTTCGTCGACTAGGTCGCCGGTCATGACGATGAACTTGGCGTCCCCGTTGAGCCTGAAGGCGTTATGAAGGTTCTGCGCCCAGAGGGAGTAGGGCCTCTCCGCCTTCAGGGAGCTTTGGCTGTCGCCGAAGACAAGGAACTTGAAGTTCTCCGTCTTCGGGTCCGCGGTGGTGAAGCTCCTCTCCCCGCTTCGGTTCAGCCCTTCGTCACCGACGGTGTAGGTGTAGGTTGTGGCGGGGCTCAGCCCCTTCAGATACGCGGTGTGGATTCTGTAGCTCCCCAGATCGGTCGCAAAGAGGGTCGAAGAGGCTTTGACCCTCCTCTGCTGATCCTTCCCGCCTCTCACGCCGTACCTGACTTGCCCGCTCTTGGAGGAGACTTCGCTTCGCCAGGAGACCGTCATCGTCGTCGCCGGGTCGCCGGTCCAGGTGAGGAGAATGTGGTCGGGGAAGGGGTTGGCCTTTCCAGAATCCCCCCGCAGGAGAAACCCGGAAGAGAAGAGGAGCAGGATCAAGACCGGAAGAAACCCTCGGAGAACTCTTTTCATCGATCAAAACCTCCCGCGGACCTCTCCTTTCAGAAGCGGCCCCAAAAAAGAGTATAGCACTCCCCACAAGGGAAAGGGCCAGGGAAGCCTTCAACCGCCCCCGAAGGCCTCCTCCCTTGGGCGTTCTCAAAGACCTGGAAGAGGAGAAATTTTCGTGTTGACAATTTTCAGTTTCGGCCTATATAGAAATTGTAAAAGAGAACGTTCAACATTCACTCCATCACCACGAGTCGTAGATGTAGGGCAAACGGTCTTTGGTAGTTTTCGTCTCTCTTTTCTCTTGTGAGGGTATCACCGAGGGATGACCGGTCGGAGGGCCGGTCACCCTCTTTTTTTTATCCGAGGCACCGTCTGAAGAGGGGCTCCCCCCTTCAGACCCGCTCCCACCGTGACCCTTCGTAGGGGAGTGAATCATGAAAAGTTTTTCTTGACGTTTCTCCGTTTCGGTATATATTGGTTTCGGAGGAAGGAAATAAATAGGTAATCAAGCAATCGCCCTATACCCTCAAAAAGGGTTAGGGTTGGAAACCTTTTCTTTCCCCTTTTACCCCCTCCGGGAGGGAAGATCGATCAGATTTTCGGTCTCCCTCCCTTCTTTTTTTAGCCCCTATTCGTGGCTACCGTCTCTCCCCTTCTTGCGCAAAACCCTGATTCCGTAGACCCCTCCGGTCTCGCCTCCCGGAAGGGCCTGAAACCGAAGGGTCACCCTCCTCTTGCCGGCAAGAAGCTCCGGCGGCAGGGAGTACTCCCTCTGAAAGAACTCCTCCCTCTCTTCGGGAGTCGCCCTGTCCATCCTCTCCTCCCCTATCTTCACCCCGTCCACGGAGAGGGTGAAGGTCCGGTTTCCCCGTTCGTTCCTGTTGTAGGTCACCATCAAACCCAGGGGAGAAGGCTCAACGGGAATGTCGAAGGAGAACCACCCCTTCGCCCTACGGCCGTATCGTCCCTTGAGCTGGACAGGCTCCGTCTCCTCACCCCGCTGGTTGAAGTCCCGTTCGCTCTGCATCTGACCGGGCTGAACGAAGACCACCGTATTCTCCTGGAGCCTCCTCTCCTCCTCCCGAGCCGCGATCAGCTCCGCCGAGCGGACCTTCCACCTCTCCGGCGTGAGTAGGTCCCAATAGGCCGCGTAGATTCTCCTGTGGAGGCGGTAGAAGGGAACCAGCTCCACGTCCAAATCCCTCCCCGCGTTGTGGGTGCGGAAGGAGCCGGGCTTGCCCGGAACCGGAAGAATCCATCGGGAGAGATCCCCCGGATCGGCCACGAGGACAGGGGTCTTCGGCCTCAGCGCCGGGTCGGCCCTCTCGTCCTCTTCGGGCCACCTCACGTTTTCCGGACCGAGGTCGCCGGCCAGGACGAGGGGGCCCCAGAGGATCGCCGCCCTCTCCGGGTTGTCCGCAAGGGTCTCCAGATGGAGCTTCTTGGGCAGGTAGATCTCGACCCGATCCCCCCGTTTCCAGAGCCGACGGATCCGGACATAGGAGCCCGGAGAACCGGTATCCCTCTGCTCCACGCCGTTCACCTTCAGGGAGAAGCCCTCTCCCGCCCAGGAGGGGCGACGGAAGGCGATAGTCAACTCCTGAGGCCTTCCCTCGGTGACCGAGAAGAGGGCTTCGTCCCCTTCAGGGAAATCCGTCTCCACCTTGAAGCTGAGGTTGCGTGCCCTCCAAACCCCCTCGGAGGGGGCGTAGAGGTTCACCCAGAGGGTCTCTTTCGAGGTGTAGTAGATCCCGTAACCGTGGAGGGCATGGCTCTCCATCCCGGAGCCGACACAGCAGGTGAAGCTCTCCTCCATGTTCTGGTACTCCCGGGAGACGCTTCTCCCCACCGGGACCATATAGCAGGTCTCCCCGTTTCCGGGATCCATGGAGCCGAGGATATGGTTGAAGAGGGCCCGCTCCAGGAAGTCGGCGTACTCGATCCGAGGCTCCAGGGCGAAGAGGAGGCGTGCCATCTTGAGCATGTTGTAGACATTGCAGGTTTCCGCGGTCCTCCCCTCGGTCATCTCGTCCAACCGGTCCGGTGCCCCGAAGTACTCGTTACGACCGTTGCCGCCGGTGGCAAAGCTGTGGTGGAAGGCCACCCTGTCCCAGAAGAACCTCGCCGCCCTCACCTCCCCCTCGTCGCCGGTGTAGAGGTAGCGGACCAGGGAGCCGAGAAGCTTGGGAATCTGGGTGTTCCCATGCTTTCCCTGGAGGATGTCCTCCCCCCGGGAGAGGGGATCGACTATGGCCCTGTGGTGGAACCGGTCCGCCAGGGAGAGCCATCTCTTCTCCCCGGTATCCCCGTAGAGGTCCACCAGGACCTCGTTCATCCCCCCGAACTCCGTCTCCAGCATCCTCTGAACCTGCTCATCCTTCAGCTTGCTCAGGATCCCCTCCACCCAGGCGGCGAACCGAACCTCCACCTCCAGGGCCTTCCGGTTCCCGGTGAGGCGGTAGGCGTCCCTCAGGCCCGCGAAGATCTTGTGCTGAACGTACCAGGGGGACCACATCCCGTTGAGGTCGAAGCCGCCGGAGCGGATCTCCCCCGCCCCGAGCCTCTTGTAGAGCTCCTTTCCGGGGGTGTTCTCCCTGTCGGTCTGGGCGCCGATGTACCCATCCCCCTGTTTCTCCTGGACGGCCTTCAGCTCATCCACTAAGGCGTCGGCCCTCTCCTTGAAACGCCTGTCCCCCGTGGCCGCCCACAGGAGGCTCACGCCGGAGAGGTAGTGCCCCGCTATGTGACCCGTCAGCTGACGGTCCTTTCCATCCCAGCCGCCGTACCCTTCCGCCTTCGCCTTGAGCCCCGCGGATTCCCGGAGGAAGGCCGCCATCCGGTCCGTGCTCAGGGAGAGCAGGTACCTCCCGTTCATCTCCTGCGCGCGCTTCAGAGGCCCGCCGGTGAGACGGACATCGGTCAGGGGCAAGGGGTCGGCCCTGTTCTCGACAACCCGCCTCGGGTGCCTCTCCTGGGCGGGGGAGAGGGGACACAGCAAGGCAACCAGCAGGACTCCCAGGGTGAGGATCTTCTTCATAGGCTCTCTCCTTCGGTGCGACACACCGGATCTCTCGGTAGATCCTTCTCTCTCTTCGGGGCTTTGCCGAAGGCCGAAAAGCCCGCTATTTCGTTGTTCTGTCGTGTTTTACGGCCTTCAATTTTGTCAACATATCTATTTTTTGCTTCATGGATCTTGTTTGTCAAAGCTCAAGCCCCTGGTTTTGACGTTTTCCGCCCCCCCTCGCCTCAAGGAAGCGTCTAACCGAACCTCTCGAAACCCCCTCCTGAAGCCCATCAGAGGGAGACCTCGCATCCGAAGACCAGGGCCGAGAAGAGTACCGTCGTCGCTCCCTGGGAGAGGAAGAGGGAGTCCCCCTTCTCCCTCCCGGTCCATTGGCGGGCTATGAGGTCCTTGCGGCCGGGAAGACCGGAGAAGAGGTCGAACTCCACGCCGACCCTGAGAAGGCACCAGGGGAAGGGCCTGACCCCTCCGCGGAGCAAGCCCCTGGTCAGGAAGAGGCCACGGGTCTTGGCCCAAGGTTCACAGCGTTGCTCCTCCAGAGGTCTCTCGGAAAAGGTCGATCCGCCTCCGGGAGAGGTCATCCTCTCGTACCCCTCCAGGGAGAACTCCCAGCCCCGGCGGACCCTGCCGATCAAGAGGGCCTGCCCCACCTCCCCCTCCAGCGTCAGCCTTCTCCCTCCGCCCCTCAGCCCCAGGCCGACGAGAGGGCCAGCCAGGAAGGAAGATTCCACGCTCCGGCGAAGCTCCCTGTGAAGGAAGCGTTCGTAGACATAGTACGCTCCCCTCCGGTAGCGGAACCACTCGGAGAAGCCTTGAGAATCCGTCGTGCGGAAAGAACCGCCCACTCCCCCCAAGGTCAGGGAGAGGACCTTCCCCCCCAGGGGGAGACGTCGGGAGAGCTCCAGAAGGTTCAGGCTGTTCTCTTCCCCCAGGGCGTAGGGGTAAGGGGAGTACCCCGATGGGTCCCCATCGTAGAAGGGGGGAAAGAAGAGGTTCTCCCAGAGGCGAAGGGCCCGGAGAATCCGACGATCCTGGTTCTGGGCGCCTCTCTCGGAGGCGAGGGTCCCCTGGGAGCTCCGGGGAAGGGAGAGGTGTTTGAAGGAGACCCTCCACTCCCCCTTCTGCATGGGAAGGTCCAAACCCAGACGGAAGCCGTAGTCCCGCCCCCGGGAGAGGGGCAGGGAGAGGTTTCTCTCCCGGTAGGGATCGGAGGAGCCCACCAGGCCCTCGGACTCCCAGACTCCCCCCTTAGTCCACACTTGAGGTGAAAGGGGCAGAAGAAACTCCCCGGAGAAGACGACCCCTCTCTTCTCGCCCCGAAGCGGGGAGAAGAGGAACAGAAGAAGAAGTGCGGCCACTCTCCCTTTCTTTTCCAAAGGACCCTCCAGTTCGAGAGGATTCGAGCTCGAAGCCCTCTCCAAGCGCACTCCCCTCCCGAAGAGAGCAGGGGGAGAATCTCATGATAGTTCTTATGGGGGAAGAATTCAAGAAGAGGGGGCCCATCCTCGACGACCCCTCCCGGAGTGATCCCTTTCTCCCTACCCCTTTCCCCGGGGGAGAGAAGTGGGATAAGATACTCTATGACCAGACTCCCTTTCCTCTTCCTCCTTTTGTTTCTCGGCTCTTTTCTCTTCTCCTCCGACCCCGACAAGAGAGGGTTCTCTCCCTCCGATGCGGTTCGGGCCGAATGGAACCGCAGCGTCCCCCCCCTGACGCCCCAAGAGAGGGCCCTCCTGACGCCCCAGGAGAGGGCCCGGCTGGACCTCTCCCTCCAGCGGGTAGGAGCCCCCGGAACACCCTCCCTGCTTCCCCGGGAGTTGGAGGAGCCGACACTGGAAGCCTGGGAGGCCCTGGCCCTGAAGGCCCGACTCCCCCAGGAGCGCTTCACGGCCCTCCACTTCCTCACCCGCCTCGGTTCCAAGAGGGCTCTAAGCGCCTTAGCGGGAGTCACTCCCAAAGATGCCCTCTCCTGGCCCCGGTTCCTCCACCTGGAATCGCTCATCACCACCGCCCGGCTACGCGGCGAGAGCCTCTCCCCGGAGCTCTCCCTCTTCCTGGAGGCCCTCGAAAAGGCGGGGAAGGTCGATCCGGTCCGGAAGGCCGCCGCGGAACGGCGCCTCTTCCTCTCCGGGGTAACCGACGAAGAGCCCCCTCTCCTAGAGCCGACTCCCCACGCGGTCATGGCCCTCCTGGAGAGCTGGAATCGAATCCCCTGGGAGAGGAGAGGGGAGGCCCACATGAAGCTTCTGGAAGCCCTCTCCTCCAACGACGGGGAGCGCTTGGCCGGAGCCCCCTGGAAAACCTTGGGCCTCAAAGGCCTCCCCTTGGACGGCGACGGGAGGTTCTCCCTCCGGTCGACCCTCCTGGTCCGACTCTGGGAGGGGCTTCCGGATCCCTCCCCGGTGGTGAGCCTCACCGCGCCGAGCCTCTCGGGAGCGGGTTTTTCCAGGGAAGAGGAGAGGTTCCTCCTCCTGGCCAAACTCGGGGCCCTCCTCCGCTTCCCCCTCTGCGGGGAGTCCCTGGCCGAACTCTCCGGGCTGAGAAAGGAGCGCCTCCTCCAGGAGCCCCTCTTCCAAGCCGCCCTCCTGCCGGTCTTACGAAGGTTCGATTCCCCCGCCGCCGACTCGCTCCGGGAGACCATGCTGAAGGGGGAGAACTTCCTGGCCCGGGCCGCGGCGATCGACGACCTCCTCGCCGCCCCCTCCGATCTAGACGCCCTGGAGAAGAGGGTCTGGAACGAGAGCGAACTGGATTCCGCCCAGGCCCTCTTCGCCCTCTACGAAAGGTCCACCCTCCCCTCGGCGGAGCGGGTTCGACGCCTCAGCAAGTGGCTCCTACACCCGAACTGGAGTCGCCGCTACGGGGCCTACCAGGCTCTCCTGAAGCTGGACCCCCGGACTCCCTGGCCGAAGGCGCCCCCTCCCACACCCCGGGAGAAGATGATTCTCGACACGGCGGAGAGGTTGGCGGAATCGGGAAAGCCCCTGAGACTCCGCATGGACCTCCTCTCTGGAACCTCACTGGTTCTCCGTCTGGACGGAAGGCTCGCGCCGATCAACACGGCCAACCTGCTCCTCTTGGCCAAGGAGGGGTTCTTCGACGGACGGCGCATTCCCAGGGTCGTCCCCGACTTCGTCGTCCAGATGGGCTCCCCTCTGGACACCATGGACGGAGGGCCCGGCTACACGGTCCGTTGCGAAAACAGCCTGACCTGGTACGCTCCCGGGAGCATCGGCATGGCCCTCTCCGGAAAGGACACCGGCGGAAGCCAGTTCTTCATCACCACCAACGCCACCCCCCATCTCACCGGCCGCTACACTTGGCTCGGCGAAGTGGAGGATCCGGAGAGGGCCCTCCCCCTCCTGGACAACCTCTCCCTCCACGAGAGGATCCTCAGGGTGGTCCCCATGGACTGAGGGGTCTGAAGACCCCTCGAATCCGGCGAACTCCCTGGTTCGGCGGGAGAAATTGATTCCCCCCACCCACTGTGGTATCTTGGAGCCATGGGTGGGGAGATGAAAGGGCTTGAGAGGAGGGGCTTCCGAATCCGGTGGGTCGTTCTCCTCCTTCTTCTCTTCCCCATCGCCGCCGGTTTCGCGGCCTCTCTCCTCCTGCCGGGAATCCTGGAACGCCGCATTACCGCGGAGCTTCTGAAGATGGGCTTCCGGGATGTCCACCTCAGGGTCCGAAGCGTTGGCTTCGGCCATATCGATCTCTCCCAGATCTCCCTGGGCCAAGCCCCTCCCGGAGGAGCGACCCTCGCCTCGGCCACCGTGGACTTCTCCCTTCCCGACCTCCTGAAGAGCCGCTTCGAGAGGATCTCCCTCTCCGGATTGGAGGCGACCCTTCGAATCGACGGGGAGGGCCTCTCGGCCCCCGGGTTGGAGCCCCTCCTGAAGCCCGGCACAGGGGAGATCCCCTCCTTCCAGAGAGTGGTCCTGAAGGGAGGGACCATCACCCTCCTCCTTCCGGGCCAGAGGCTCCGGATCCCCCTGGAGGCGGACCTGTCCGCCCCGGGCCGGGAGGGTCCGACGAAGATCGATGTCCGCCTCTACCCCCGGGGCGAAGAGGTCAGGCTCTCCGGCGCCTTGGACCTTAAGCGCGGGGACGGAGCGGTCACGGCGACAGTGGAGAGGGCCAGCGCCCTCTCCTTCCTCTCCGACCTCTCCCTCCGCACCCTCCACCTCCTCCGCCTGGACGCCTCCTGGGAGAGCCGAACGGAGTTCCGCTCCTGGAAGATGGCCTCCACCAGTGTCATCCTCAAGACCCCAGCCTTCCGCCTGGCCTGGGAGAAGAGTACGCTGAGCGGCGCGGGGGCCCTCTCCTTCCGGATCGACGGGAAGGGAGGGGTCAAGGACGTGGAGCTCCGTCTCTCCCTCCGGCAGGAATCGGCCCAAACGTTCCAGACCGTTCTCCCCCTAGACTTTCACCTCGCCGGCCCGGATTCGGAGAGGCTTCTTTTCTCCCTCTCCCCTCTGACCTTACGCTCCCCCGGGAGTGTGAGGGTCGAGACTCTCCGGGGGGAACTCCTGAGGAAGGGGGAGGAGATCGATGTGAAGGGGAGCTTCACCGGCGGCGCGGATCTCTCCTCCCTCTCCGCCCCTCTCTCCCTGGACTCAGCCCAGGGGAGGATCGCCCTGCAGGGTCGCTTCGCCCTCTCCCTGGGGAAGGAGGGGCTCCGATGGACCCTGGACGGTTCGGCCTCGGGCCGCTCCCTCTCGCTCCTGAGGGAGGACCTACAACTCCACCTGGGGCTTCTCCGCCTCCCCTTCCACGCCGAAGGGGGGAGAGGCGCTCCCACGGCTCGGGGAAGCCTTACCCTCTCCCGCTCCTCTCTCAGGAAGGGCTCTTCTCTCACCGTCGGAAGCCTGGATGCCGAGGTCCCCTGGAGGTACCCTCTCCACAACACGGGGAGGGGGACGTTGAGACTCTCCGGGATCAAGACTCCCTCCGCCAACTGGGGAGACCTTCAAGGGGAGATCTCCCTGGAGAGGGACTCCCTGCGCCTTCTCGCGACCCTCCGCACCCCCCTCGCCCCCCTGAGCGTCAAGATGGAGGGGACTCTCCGCCAGGAGAGGGGAGGCCCTCTCTTCTCCCTCCACTACACCCTCCCTCCGGCAAAGTTTCACCACTCCGATTCCCTGACGGCCCTCTCCCCCCTCCTGAAGGGCTACTCCTTCGCGGGAGACCTCTCGGGCTCGGGATCCCTCTCCTTTTCGGGAAAGGCCCTTTCGAGCCCCTCCGCCTTCCGGCTGAGCCAAGGCGAGATTCTCACGACCTCGGGAACTCCCCTCTCCCTCTCCGGAATCGAGGGTGAGCTGAAGATGGAGGAGACCCTCGCCCTTCGCTCCCAAAAGGGCATAAGGTTTCACTTCCAGAAGGCGAAGGCCGGGGAGATTCTCGTCCCGGGAGGGGATCTCTCTTTCACCCTCGAGGGCCCCGAGAGTCTCCTGATCGAAAGCGCCGACCTGAGCTACAGCCGGGGAAGGATCTCCCTCCACCCCTTCCGCTACACCTTCGGAGCCCCCGGCTTCACCTGCACCCTCTACTGTGACAGGATCCGTTTCGACGACACCATCAACCAGCTCATGGGCGAGCCGACGGCCCAGGGGGACGCGGAGCTCAACGGCCTTATCACGCTGACCGTCAAAGAGGGCCTTCCGATCTTTCAGACCGGCCACCTCTACTCGACACCAGGAGTCGGCGGAAACCTCCGGCTCAAGAGGGGTAGCCTCGCCTCAGGGGGAATGGTCCTCGTGGAGGAGGCCATGAGCGACTTCAACTACGATTGGGTTCGGGTCACCCTGGAGTCCTCCGGTGAGAAGCTCAACCTGACGGCCTTCATCAACGGGGCCCCGGCCCGGAAACTGCCCCTCGTCTACGACCCCGGTAAGAGAGAGTTCGTTCGGGAGCCTCAGGGGAAGAGGAGCGTGGACCTGAAGGGACTTCTCCTGGAGCTCCGTTTCCGGGAGATCGACCTGAAGGCTCTCCTCTCCGGAGGGTCGAGGGTCCAGTGGCGATAGGGATGTCCATACAAGGAGAACGACATGAAAAGATGGACCGTGGCTGTCATGACGGCGCTGTTCCTGCTTCCCACAGCCTGTATCAAGATGAAACACGAGATGACCATTCAGCCGATCCACGTCACCGTGGAGGTCAGGGTCAAGATCGACAAGGCCCTGGACGACTTCTTCTCGGAGATCGATGGACAGAAGGCGCCTACGGCGCAGAAGGAGGAAAACCATGAAAAGTAAGAGAGTTCTGATCCTGTTGGTTGTGGCTCTCCTGTCGCTTACGGCGGCGGCCTCGGCTCAAGAGGAGGCGCTGAAGCAACGCTTCCTGGACCGTAAGCCCCTTCTGGACACGCTGAAGGGCCAAGGACTGGTGGGAGAGAACAACCTGGGCAAGCTTGAAGCCCGAGGGGCCCTCAACCCCCAACAACAGCAGAGCGTCGACGCAGAGAACGCCGACCGCGAAACGGTTTATCTGGGGATCTCCAAGCAGGTCGGTTCCACCCCTCTGGACGTGGGAAAACGGAGGGCGGCCAAGATCGCGGAAGTCGCCAGCCCGGGCCACTGGTTACAACACCCCGACGGGCACTGGTACCAAAAATAGAAGAGGGTTCTCTTCTCAGAGTTGAGGGCAGGTAGGTGAAAGATGAAGAGAGCAACGCTCCTGTTTCTCCTGTTTATCGTGGCGCCCTCGCTTCTTTCGGGGCAGGGGAGGTTCCTCTGGAAGGGTATCAACCCGGCGGAGCTTCCCAGGTTCTCCGCCTTTCTCAACCGTTTCACCTCTCTCGGGTTCTGCCAAATCCCCGAGGGAGGACTCGGCGAGGAGGAGACGATCCGCTTCGGACTCCTCTACAACTACCGTTTCCACCGGGAGAGGTTCGGCCGGTGTAAGAGCCGGAGGTGTCCCCACGGTGAACTGACCATGGATTCGAGTCAGGTCACCCGGGCCCTGGAGGAGAACTTCGGCGTCCACTTCCATCGCCACCGGAGCCTTCCGGACTCCCACCCGCCTCTCTTCTACGACGGGAGGAGGTACCACTTCCCCCGACTCTCGGCCCAGCAGGGCTACGGGGTCGTTATCACCGGCGGCGAGGCCCTCTCCCCGGAGAGGCTTCTCCTGAGAGGGACCCTCTACGAGGAAGACGACCCCTCCAGGGCGATCCTGGCGGATTTCTCCGGAGTTCTTCGACTCCGGGCCGACGGCTCTCTCTGCTTGGAGAGCCTCACCACGGTCCGCCGGCCCGAGAGGGTCCGGAGCCGGAATACCCCTTGAGGGAGGGTCTTTCCCAAGATTCCTCGGCCCTCCCCTCCAGGTGACGCCGACGTCGGGAGCGATGACGTCGAAAAAAACTTGCCAGAGCGGTCTCTCTTGGAAGTTTTTCTCTCTTCTGGTACTCTTTTCTATCCCACGCCTTGAGAGGTTACCGGTGAAACACATTCAAGCCGCTCTTCTCGGTCTCTTCCTCCTCTTCTCCCTCCCCTTGCTGAACGGTAAGACCACAACTTTCGACACCGTCCTCCAGAAGTCCGAGGAGCTTCTCAACGTCGACCCCCAGACCGTCTTGGAGACGGCACAGAAGCGCCTCACCTCCCTGGGGGAGAGGGCCCCTGCGAAGGAGAGACTCGAGGCCTCTCTCCTGGTCGGCAGGGCCCTGATCAACCTGGGACGGTTCCCGGAGGCCCTGAAGTGGGGAGAGAGGGCCTCGTCCCTGGCCTCGCAGTCAGGGGAGACCAGCAAGGGCTTCGATGCCTTGAGGATCATGATGTCCGCATGGAGCTCCCAAGGGAACGACTCCATCGTCGAGAAGAAGGCCCTGGAAGCGATCGGTCTGGCCACGAAGCTGAACCTGAAGCCCCAGATCGTCTCCATGGCCAATGCCTTGGGGACAGCCTACATGGGCGCCGGGAAGGTCGAAGAGGCCCTGGAAGTCTACCTCAAGGCCTACAGAATCGCCGAGGAGATTCACGATTCGACCCAACTCTGCCATACCCTCCTCAACCTGACGGGAGCCACGGTCTTCATGATGAACTACCCCAAGGCCCTGGAGTACAACGATGCCGGGATCGCCCTGGCCAAGAGAATCGGGAGCCTCAGGATTCTAGTCAACCAGTACATCACCCGGGGGACCATCATGGAGAACCTCGGCCGGCCGCGGGAGGTGGTGAACGCACTCAACGAAGCCGTCCAGATCTCCCGGAGGATCGGCTACACCCGAGCCCTCCTGATGACCCTCAACAACCTGGCCGACACCTATCTCAACCTTCAGGAGTACGACAAGGTCATCGTCTACGCCCAAGAGGCGGAGGCGCTCGCCCTGGAGAACAACAACCCCGCCGACGGCGCCGTGATTCGGGTCACCTACGCCCAGGCCTTAGGAAAACTGGGCCGCCCCAGGGAGGCGATCCCTCTGATACGGCAATCCCTGGCCTTCTTCCTGGAGAAGGGGAAAGTTATCGAGACCATGCAGGTGAGGGGGTTCTTGGCGGAAGCCTACGAACAGGCCGGCCTCTACAAAGAGGCCCTGGAGAGCCATAAGCTCTTCAAGGCGGAGAGCGACCGGTTGCGCGCCGAGGAGAGGAGCAGAAGGATCGCGGAACTGCAGACCCGGTACGAGGCCGACAAACGGGAGAGGGAGATCGCCCTCCTCAACAAGGACAACGCCCTCAAGAGCGCAGAGCTGAAGAGGAAGAGGGCCCAACAGAGCATTCTCCTGACCGCTTCCCTCTCCTTCGTTCTCATCGCCTTCCTTCTCTACCGCCGCAACTGCACCTCCAAGGCGACCAACCGGAAGCTGACGGATTTGAACGAGAGGCTCCACTCCCTCTCCTTGACCGACAACCTCACGGGGCTCCACAACCGGAGGTACATAGACTCCCGAATCGACCAGGACATCGCCCAGGCCTTGAGGACCTTCCAGGGGAATCCCGAGAAGACCCTCTCCTTCCTGATCGTCGACATCGACAACTTCAAGAGGATCAACGACACCGAGGGACACCACGGCGGAGACCTGGTTCTTCAGGAGTTCTCCCGGAGGCTGAAGGAGGCCCTGCGGGAGAGCGACATCCTTGTCCGTTGGGGAGGCGAGGAGTTCCTCGTGGTCGCTCCGGACTCCTCCGTGGAAGGGGCCAGGGAGCTGGCCCTCCGCATCGTGGAGACCGTCAGGAGCCGCCCCTTCCTCCTGGAAGAGAGGGAGCTCTTCCTGACCTGCTCCGTGGGCTACTGCGGTTTTCCCTTCTCCTCGGAGAACGCGACGGACCTCGGCTGGAACGAAGTCGTACAGTTCGCCGACGGCGCCCTCTACGAGGCCAAGAGAGCGGGGAAAAACCGGGCCGTGGGCCTCCTGCCCGGCCCCTCTCCCCTGAACAGGGAGGGCGTCAGAAGGGTTCTCCAGGACCCCGGGAAGGCCGAACAACAGGGGCTCGTCCTTCTGGCCCGTTCCTAAAGAGGGTTTTCCAGGCTCTCCTTCAGAATCTTCAGGGCCTCCTCCTTGGTAAGAACCCTCCCGTAGGCAACGACCCTCCCGCGCACCACCAGGGCCGGCGTCGACATCACCCCGTAGGCGGCGATCCGGGTCGGATCGGTCACGTGCTCCACCTGCGTGTCCACGCCCAGCTCGCCCAGGGCGGCCCGGACATTCCTCTCCTGTTCGATGCACCGGGCACAGCCTGAGCCGAGCACCTTGACCTCTCTCTCGCCCTCTTCCCTCCCCTTATCTTCATCGCCGCCGCCACCTCTCTTCCCCCATCCGAATATGGACATTTTCACTCCTCCTCGGGCTCTTCGCCCCTTTCGATAAAAACCTTCCCTTCGCCCCTCCTCTTACGGCTACCTTGTCAGCAGGAACTGAAATCCGTTGAAGAGGTACCCCACCAGGAGAATCCCCACTGAGACGATGCCGACGAAGAAGAAGAGCAGCCTCGGTTTGATCACCTTGCTGAGCATGATCATGGAGGGGAGCGAGAGGGCGGTGACCGCCATCATGAAGGAGAGGACCGTCCCCAGGCCGACCCCCTTGGCGAAGAGGGCCTCCGCGATGGGGATGGTTCCGAAGATGTCGGCGTACATCGGAATCCCCAGGGCTGTCGCCAACAGGACCGAGAAGGGGTTGCTCTTTCCCAGAACGGCCTGGATAAGGGTCGTGGGAATCCAGTTGTGGATCACCGCGCCGATGGCGACCCCTCCCACAACGTACCAGAAGACCTTCCTCACCGTTCCGCGAACCTGTTGCCAGGCGTAGGCCCTCCGGTCGGCCCTGGTCAGCTCCGGCAGAGCCGCCTCCACGGAACCGGCTCCCTTCACGTAGCCCTCCACATACCTTTCCATCCCCATCTTCTCGATGATCGTTCCGGCGACGACGGCGACGATGAGACCGACTACAACGTAAGCGACGGCAATTCTAGCCCCGAAGACACTCATCAAGACGATGAGAGAGCCCAGATCCACCAGAGGCGAGGAGACCAGGAAGGAAAAGGTCACCCCCAGGGGGAGCCCGGCGCTGGAGAAGCCGATGAAGAGGGGGATGGAGGAGCAGGAGCAGAAGGGGGTGACCGTCCCCAAGAGCGCGGCGAGCGTGTTGGCGCGAAGACCGTGAAAGTTCCCCAGAATCCTCTTGGTCCTCTCCGGAGGAAAGTAGCTCTGGATGTAGGAGATCAAGTAGATCAGGACCGAGAGGAGGAGAAGGATCTTGACCATATCGTAGAGGAAGAACTGCAGGCTCCCCCCGACTCTCCCGGAGGGATCCAGCCCCAGGGCGGCGAGGCCCTCCCCGATCAGGAGGTTCAGCCACCTCATCCCCAAGAACTGGTTCTGAAAGAAGAGCCACAGGTTTTTCAAGAGGGTCATGGGCGGCTCTCCTCAACGGGGGCCTCTCCCCCTTTCGGCGCCCTCCCGGCGACCTGTTCGATCAGGCCCTTCACCCTCTCCCGTCCCTCTTCGCTGATGGAGTAGTGGACCCACTTCCCCTCCCTACGTCCCACCACGACTCCGGAAGCGCAGAGAATCCTCATGTGGTGCGAGAGGGTCGACTGGCCTATCCCCATCTCCTCAAGCAACTTGCAGGCGCACTTCTCTCCGCCCCGCAGAAGCCCCAGAATCTTCAGGCGGTTCTCATCACAGAAAGCCTTGAAGATCTCGGCGTTCCTTCTGAAATCGGTCTCCACGGTCACCTCACATTTACGATTATCGATATATGGAATCTACCACAACAGATCGATACATGTCAATCTGTTTAGAAGAGAATCTGAAGAGTCCCTCTCCGCCCCTTCGTTTCATCGCAGAGAATCGTTAAACGGAGTGTCCGTTATAATTCGTTGGAATTTAACCGCGAAAGGCGCGAAAACCGCGAACAAAAAAGGGAGTGTCCGCTGTATTTTTAACCGCGAAAGGCGCGAAAACCGCGAACAAAAAAGGGAGTGTCCGCTGTATTTTTAACCGCGAAACACGCGAAAGCCGCGAAAAGTTTGTCTGGTCTGCTTCTCCTTGTTCGTACCCTTCGCTGTGTTCGCGGTTCATAGAATTCAAAGGGAGTGTCCGTT
>Ga0208826_1000757_pt1 | contig 31294 bp, 34 predicted proteins | sample AD_UKC115_MetaG_FD_184451 | JGI IMG/M metagenome (GOLD analysis project Ga0208826, IMG submission 184451) | Active sludge microbial communities of municipal wastewater-treating anaerobic digesters from Hong Kong - AD_UKC115_MetaG (SPAdes)... | ecosystem: Engineered > Bioreactor > Anaerobic >...
TGACCAACGGAGGTCCAAGAAACTCTACCGAAACTATAGTACATTACCTTTACAGAGTATCGTTCCGTAACTATGAAATGGGTTACGGTTCAGCAATAGCATACATTCTGCTTGCAATAATCATGACGATTACTCTTATACAAAAACGCGCTCTCAGGAGTGATTATTTGTGAAAACAAAAAAAACTTTTATTGCCAAACTTAATATCTTTATTCTTACGGTTCTTCTGATTCTTTCACTCATACCTCTTGTCATGACCGTAATCACTTCATTTATCCCGGAAGGGGATCTTTTCAACATTACCAAAGAAGTTGAACTGTCTGATTTTGAACTGCCGTCGTTCTTCCTGACAAAAAAACTCTTCCCTATCGGATCTGAAAAGTTTGATACAGTCGACGGGGACAATAACTCAGGAAAGGTTCTACAGTTGGACATAAAAGACGGTATTACAGGAATAATGCTAAATGTGGGCGATGTTGATATTAAAAAGATAAAAGATTTTACTTTTGACATAAACACCGGTCAAAAGATCAAAGTCTTTTACCTTGGCTTTAAAGACGTTGAAGGCACACAGGAGTTCATACCCACAGAGATAACGTATGTTCCCGGAGAATGGAGTACCGCAGTAGTTCATGTAAAACCGGACAGGTACAGTATGCCCGATACAGAACATATAAACTTTGTCGGATTGAAGTTTGAATTTGAAAACAATGAAAAGCTTTTTATCGATAACGTTACTCTAAGATACCGGTTTCCGACTCTCTGGAACTATAAAAATGTCCTTCAGCAGAATGATTTTGCCAGATATATGCTCAACTCTGCAATCGTATCGGTCTGTCATGTGCTGGGAAATCTTATTTTCTGTTCCATGGTCGCCTACGTTTTCGCACGGAAAAAATTCCGCGGAAAGGAAGTACTTTTCGCAATTGTTCTGAGTTCTATGATGATACCTCTGCAGGTAAAAATCATACCCATATTCAAGCTTATGCAGTTCCTAGGCTGGATTGACACTCTCTACGCACTCATAGCACCGGGAGTCGTGACTTCCTTTGGTATATTTTTCATGCGCCAGTATATAGAACAGATACCTTTTGAACTGGACCAATCGGCATACGTTGACGGAGCAAATGACTTCAAAATATTTACAAAAATCATTATGCCTCTTTCAACACCTGCGCTTGCTGTATTAGCTATAAATACTTTCGTGGCAAGCTGGAATGACCTTTATATGCCTCTTATACTCACTTCTTCAAACAACATGAGAACAGTTCAGGTAGGACTGGCAACCTTCAACAGAATGCATCAGGTCGCATGGCCCGAGCTTATGGCCGCATCATCTGTGGCAGGAATACCTATCATAATAATATTTTTAATCTTTCAGAAAAAAATTATATCAGGCATGGTGGAAGGAGCCGTTAAATACTGACAGAGGTGAACTATGGAAAATTATTTTGAATATAAGGGCATAGTTGAAGGCTTTTATGGCCGTGAATGGAGCCACATTGAACGCAAAGATATTATACAGTTCATGGGCAAAAAAGGATATAACCTTTACATCTATGCCCCAAAAACCGACCCTTTCCACAGATTGCGCTGGAAAGACCCTTATCCCAGAGGATACGATAAAGAGTTTTCAGAACTGATAAATCTTGCCGCAAAAAATCATGTCGAGTTTTCAGCTGCCGTAAGCCCGGGGCTTTCTCTGGTATACTCGCATGATGAAGATCTGGAAAAGCTTTTTGAAAAGTATACTTTCTTTTCCGACCTGGGAGTAAGAACATTCTCTCTCTTTTTCGATGATATTCCTCTTTCCCTGAACCATAGGGCGGATAAGGAGAAGTACAGTTCACTTGCACATGCCCAGTCTGATTTTTCAAACAGACTATACAGCAAGCTGCTTAAAAAAGACAAAGATGCAAAGTTAATTATATGTCCTACTTTATACCATGGAGCCAATCCTGTACAGTACCATAGCCTTCTCGGAGAAAATCTTGATCTGCGGATAGACCTTATGTGGACCGGAGAAGAAGTCTGCTCACAAAAACTGCAGACAGAAAACACAAAAAAAATATCTCACGCTTTCAGGAGGAAAGTACTCTACTGGGATAACTTCCCTGTAAACGACTCCCTAATGTGCGGAGAACTTCATATAGGACCGTATGAATCAAGGGAAAAAGATCTTTATCTCTACTCAAAGGGAATAGTACTTAACCCTATGAACCAAGCCTATGCAAGCATGCTTGTAATGGCCGATGCCATAAATTATATGCATTCACCCGGCTCCTATGATCCTGTAAACTCAAAGGAACTTTCGCTCAAAGAGCTTTATCCGGATGCCTACAACGGACTCATGACGCTAGTTCACTTTAATCTTAAAAGTCCGCTGCATCCAGAAGGCTATGAAAAATTAAAAGAGCTTGTACTTGCCTTTGAAAACGAGTACAATCTCAGATCCGATCAAACAGTTGAAAAGTATATAAGCATTATAAAAAGACATATCCAAAACTTAACCTGTCTTGAAAAAATAGATGAAAAACTTCGGAAAGATATATTACCATGGGTAGAAGAACTGAACACAAAGCTTCGCATTATACTTGAAACCTTTGAACTGATAAGATTAAGCTCTGACATACAGTGTGAGTTCCCTTCAAAAACAGATATACAAGAAGTGGAAGAAAAAGTATCCTACTTGGAAAGAAAAATATCAGAAAGCATAGGATTTCAAAGTTTTGCTGGCGGCATAGACTTTCTGGGTTTTTGCCTGAAGTATCTGCTCCAGGCAAAAAGCCTTCTAAAACTTACACAATACTGACCTATATACTCCTCATACTCTTAACGTTAAAATGCGCAGGTGATCAGCTCACCTGCTTTTTCTGTATTAAAAAGCCAATGACATGTTTTATACTAAAATTAAGGTATAATAATATCATAGAAAATAACCACAAGCTGTCTGTAAAGTAAAAACGAAAAAAAGATAAAATGGGGTTAGATAACTACTGAGAAACGACTTCGCTTATATTCATGGGATCTTTAGTATCGCTCAGTCTATATTATTATTCTTTAATGATAACTAGGAAAAGACTGGAATCATCAACTTCTACAATCTTAAATGGATAACCGGTCATCCTTCCGATCTTTTCAAACTCTTCGGGAGATCTTGTAGTAGCTCTAAAGCCATCTTTACAAACAATAACACCATCACCAGTGTTTTCCATATCAATCTCTCCCAACAACCCTTTAGATGCTTGTTCTTGAAACCATTCGAGACGGCAGTCCCAAAATTTAGAGCTATAAGTGCTGAAGAAGGCATGTCCTCCGGAGTTTAGTAAATTCATTATATTTTTTATATCTTCTGGTGTGATTCTCATTGAAGAAATCCCGTTCTGTAAACATAATACAATATCAAATGTACTTTTCACTGTAATATTATGTACATCCATTTTTATAACATCTGCATTCGGAAGAATTTTTAAATACTCTTTTGCAAGTATTACATTGTTTTCAGATATATCAATTCCAACAACTGAATTACAGTATGGTGCAATTTCTTTTATAATTCGCCCATATCCTGCACCAAGCTCAAGTATCGTTTCATTTCCGTTTATAGAACTGCAGATATAGTCGATCTCTGCCTTTAAATATTGCTTTATGCGGCTGATTTTCGTGTCATATACCATAAATAGTTTTTCTGAATTAAGTTTATCGTTATAGTAATTGCCTGCCATTTTCACTTCTCCTTTTTTATACTTTCTTTTTGTTCTGTTTGTTTCATTCTGTATTACTTATTAGGAGGTACTTACTATGGCAAAAAAAATCCGAAAAATGCTTGGTGATCTAAACGCACCGGAAACTATAGCACTTATGCGGCTAATTGATACACAAAGCAGGCTAACTATCTGCAATTGGTGTATTGATTATGCACAGCAGCATATTCTTCCTGTGTTTGAAAAGAACTATCCTGATGACGCACGTCCACGGAAAGCTCTGAAAGCTGCACGTGGCTATCTTGAAGGCAAAGTAAAGTTTCCCGATGTAAAGAATATAATTCTTAATGAATGTCATGCTGCCGCCCGTGAACTTGACGGCAATCCTTCCGCACAGGCAGCAGCCCGTACCTGTGGCCAAGCTGCTGCTGTTGTGCATACTCTTTCGCACTGTCTTGGGCTTTACTTTTACGGAGCAGCTGCACTTGCCTATGACAGACTCGGACTGGATGCAACAGAGGATGAGTACAGGGCATTTGCTGTCCAAATGTGTACCGATCTTACAGAATCATTGCAGACTGTTTCAGTTAAGAATGAACCCAATCCTGCAAAGATAAAATGGTATTGTTGAGAGGGGGAGAGTTATGTGGAAATGTCCAAAATGTTTGCGTGAATTTAAAAATATTCAGCAGAGTCATTTCTGTGGACAAATCATTTCAATTGATGACTATATAGCAGATCAAGCCCAAGAAATTCGTCAGCTGCTACAGGCTATACGCAATACAATCCACGCTAATGCTCCGCATGCAGTAGAAAAAATCTCCTGGCAAATGCCAACATTCTGGCAGAAAGAAAATCTTATACATTTTGCAGCTTTTAAAAATCATATCGGATTATATCCTGGTGGTGAGGCCACTTCTGTTTTCTCAGACCGCCTTATAGGCTACAAAACCTCCAAAGGAGCAATTCAGTTTCCGCTTGATAAGCCCATAGATTATGATTTAATCAGCGATATTGTAAGATGGCGGGTAGAACAGGTCAATAAAAAATAAGTTTTTTTAAACATCATAATCAGTATCTAATATATCTTCTTCGATACTTTCCACGGCATCCATAACATCAGATTCGTCTGCAAATACTTTTTTTATTTTATCTTTCATACTCATGAACTTTTCATCGGCTTTCTTGATTAATCCCATCAGATATCTGGCTTTGTCAGTATCCCCTGACTTTTTCGCTTTTATGGCTTCGTTTACTGCATCATCTCTGTAAACATCTATTACAGACATTTCGGTATCATCGTCCGGATCTGTCGATATTATTTCTTCGTATTCCATGATTATTCTTTCTGCTTCACTATTTGGATATTTCTCCATATTCCACCGCCTTTCATCATTATTTACAGATCCTTAAGCACTCTTTCAAAAAAGAGTCTGAATCCTTTTGCATAGATTATCTCCTGCTGATATCTCTTATCATCAGATTCATCCAAGTAGTAGCGTCCGGTTTGTATATTTACGGATATTGAGTCAAGTGGAAATCCCGATATTCTTGTTTTATGTGGTTTGTCAGCTATCATAAACTCCTGCGACCAGATTTCCCGACTGTCATATTCGTATACTTTTTCTTCGTTCACGACAAGGCAAATAGCGTTTCTATACTGGGCAAAAGCACGTCCTCCCATGCGTTTGGCAATTGATGAGTAATACTCTATCATCTGCTCATCTGTAAGCTCCTGATTATCTATTCGTCTTACATGAACTCCGGGTTGCTCTTGTTCGTTAAGACCTTTTATAAAGAGACCTGAATCACATGAGAATACTGGTCTTTTTATTTTTTTGTGATACCCTATGGCTTTAATTTTTGCATTTTCCATTGGATCTATGCCATTTTCTTCTATGTGTCCTGAAAAATTAATGTCTTTAAAAGAAAGAATATCTATATCAAGACCTAAAAGCACTTTTTTCATAAACTCTATTTTTGCGGCGTTATTTGTTCCATAGATTATCTGCATGTATGCTCCTTATCTATTTCTTCCTTTTAAAGACTGCTACTGCTTCTCTACCGTATCCCTGTCCACCTGTTGTGGCAAAACAGGATACCAGTTCCCAGCCTTCTTGGCCCGCTTCATTAAGAGTTTCGTCAAACACATCTGTTCTGAGTACTCCGCCCATAAATCCGCTGAGTTCAATCTTCAATGTTTTATACTCCCATTTTTCCATATTCCATCCTCCTTTTAACAATACTCAAGTACAATATACTCAAGATTTTCAGTCATAGTCTGGCGAATATATTTCTTCATACGTATGAATCCTTCTTCTTCAAGAAACCTCAATATTCTTTCCTCTGGTAATTTTATCTGGATAATAATTTTTTTCAGTGGATAATGGAGTACACACTCTTCTTTGAATTTTCTGACAATATATTTTTCATGATCTTTGCTATAAATATTCGGAGCAACCCCCAAATCTGCCATTATATAATCACCGTTATCTGTCAATCGTATAATAGCGCATAAACCGCCATATTCATCAGACACAGAAAAAAAACGGTTCTTTTTGATATCAAAAGATAAAATATTGTCAAATTCTCCCACTAAGAATCTACAGCCTGAAAGTTGTTTTAACTCTTTTTCATTAAGTTCGGTTGTTGTAAGCTTCATCCTTCATCCCCTATAAATTTAAAGAACATACTCTAAATGCCTGTCAAACGGTTCAAGTTTATAAAGTACCGGGTTTATCTCCCGTGCAGGCAAACATCCTAGCCTGCTGTAAAAAATTTGTGCGTTTTCACATGAACTGGCCGAGATATACATCTTCTGCGCTCCCATATGTTTTGCCTTGCGTTGAGATAATTTGAAAAGCTCTTTTCCGATGCCTATACCTCTGAAATTCCTTGAAATGTGAAGCATAGAAAGCTGAATATACTGGCTGGAGCTTCCGAAAAAATGGTTATCCAAAGCTGCAATGCCAATAATAGTATTTTTAAAGTATGCTGCAAAAACTGATCCTCCTTGCAGCAGTATTCCCTTCAACTCTTCGGATACTTTTTTTAGTTCGTTATCATCCCAGTACTCGGTATATTTTATATCTTTAAGGATAACTCTGCCTTGCTCTTCACGCCATGCTTTTTCTATCTCTTCGTACCGGTCAAAGCCGCTGAGAAAATCTTCTGTGATCTCATCATAAGAGATCTCTCTGTACTCTATTCCCTTGCCACCGTTTAGATACAGTTCGGCGCGACAAAGCACATTACGTGAATTGCTATAAGTAAGCAGATTATATATTTCTTCAAAGCCTCCCCATCTGAAATCGGCTATCTCGCTTGGCTGAACTGTAACCTGTTGCCCGCCGGCATTGGCTATGTAAAAAGTTACTTCCTTGTGGATATTTCCGCAGAGTATATATCTTTCATATGCAGTGAGATCATCCCTTATGCTTATCTTAATGCCTGTTTCTTCAAAAACCTCTCTGATAGCAGTCTGAATACCTGTTTCACCTTTCGTGGCATGCCCTTTTGGGAATCCCCAATGCTTTTTTGTAGTTTGACTTTTTACTGCAAGATACTCGGTTTTTCCATTTGTTATTCTATATATAACAGATCCGAACGATCTCTCGGGTTCACTCACTTTTATCTCTCCGTTCACAGATAGAATTTTTTATTATTTCCTGAAGAAAATCATTTTCTTCTTTTATTTCCTCAGTCAGCCTTACTGCTGCCGTTATTACTTCAAACTCTAGCAGTTGTTCAATATCCATACTGTTTTTCTTAATATAGGCCTTAAGATAACAGCTGTGAAAATCATTGTGTTTCATTATTTGCGTTATACTGTAAAAATCTATACCCAGCCGGCTCAGATAGGCACGCAGCATAAGAGATGTTCTTGATACATCCGCACGTACGTCACCAATCAGAGCATTTGCCCAATCTACTATAAAAGGCCCGTTTTCAGAAATTATTATATTTCCAGGATGAAAATCATAATGGCATATTGCACATGAATCATTTATTATTTCTGTTTTTTCCAGCGCGTACTCCCTTACTCTGTCATTAAGCTTTTCACTTGAACTTATTTTATTTTTAATCTCTTCTTTCAGATTTGGTTTCAGCGATGAAACTGCCGTATGCATCTGATATTGTATCTGAGCAAGCATATCAGCATAGTAGCTTTGTTTTTCAGGTTCACATGCTATTTTTTCCATCATTGTAGGTCCGGTAATTCTTTCATATACTATGGCTTTACTTCCTTTTATGTCAATAATATCAATAAGCTTGGGACTTCTGATACCTTCAAGTCCGTTGATAATCTTACTGTTTTTTCCCTCACTGCCAATATGAAAATCAGATTTGAATATTTTTATTACACATTCTTTCCCATACTCATAAATATCAGCTGTTCTGCCTGTGCCTATACACCTTCCTATATGCATTTGTGCCCTACATAAAGGAAATGTTCACTAGTTCCGAAAAGATTGCTGTCCTGACCAAGTTCATAGCATATCTCCAGCCATTTCTGATAATTTTCCTTGTCAAGGACATTCACTTCGTTTTCTTTTGAGCAGAGTATATTTTCGACTCCGACAAATGCAAGCTCTTTAAGACCGGCAGCAGCCATAAATTTTCTTGCTTCATCTGGTGCCCAAAAATAAGCCGTAGTAAAACCTTCTTCGGGCGTGTTGGCACCATCCTTCAAATACTTCATGAGCTGATACGTGTTGTCAATATGATGAACTCCCTTCAAATAATCTTGAATCGGCGCATATTTTGATATAAATGATGCGAACATCATTCCTCCAGGTTTGAGATGACTAACTGCCTGATTAAGAACATTCCTTCTTTCATTCTCATCTATAATATGATACAAAGGTCCCATAAGAAGTATTACATCAAAGTCATAACTGTATCCGCTCAAATCTTTTGCATCTGCATGAATGAACTCCATAAGCTTAACTCCTTGCTCTGAGCATTTTTCCATTGCAGTCCTGATATTTTTGGCTGATATATCTAGCAGTGAAACATTATGTCCCTTTTCTGCAAGATATATCGAATACCTTCCTGGACCGCCGCCGATATCAAAGATCTTCAGATCGGTGCCTTTGATATAATCGTCCATATATTTTTTTGTAATATCAAACTCTATCCTGTGTCTGGAAAGTCTTTCCCACTCATCGTAACAGTTATCGTACCATTCCTGTACTTTACTCATAGATATCCCCCCGGCATAGTTTGATAGCTCATCTTAACGCTTTTACCTCTTTTATATGATTTTCAAAATTGCTTTCATTGAAGATCTTTATCCCATTTTTATCCAAAAGCTCTGCAGTTACACCGTTTCCGAAAATTATTTTCCCGCTGAAGGTACCATCATATACTTTGCCAAACCCACATGAAGGACTTCTTTCTTTAAGCACGGCATACGGACATTTAAAAATCCTGGCAACTTTTAGTGTTTCCTGTGCACCTCTTAAAAAGTTTTCCGTGACGTCTTCCCCAAAAACCGTAACAACTTTTCCTTCTTTTATTTCAGCAGGATTTCTGGGAGTTTTTAAGCCTCCATAGACTTCCGGACAGACCGGAATAACATTAAGCTTTTCCGTCAAATCCAGGACTTTTGAGTTAGGTTGACCTTTTCCATCATATCGGCAGTTAATACCCAGCAGACATGCGCTTACAAGTATATTCATGGTTTCTCCTTTATCTGAGTTTTTCAAGATATATAGTATATTATAACTTTTTTCCTCCAATTCATCAAAAAACTTCCTCTTAAGAGGAAGTTTTTTATATCGTTTTGTTCAGAACCATAACTATAAGCACACATGTAATAAGTACAAAGACCGAAAAAAAGGCAACTCCTGTGTTTATCTTTTTTTCTGTTTTCACCTGTCCTTCAGAAATCATCTTAGTCTGCCTTAGAGCCGCTACCACAGGTTTGTAAAGAATAAGGACTAAGGCTGTATTGATCCCGCTTTTTAAAAGATTGAACGGCAGAAAAGCAGGCAGCAGAAGCTTGGCAACCGCTTCCCGCGGATAGTTCATATATATTGGGGTTATAAGATAATTCCATAAAAGCATAACAATAGTCATTGCAAGACTTGCGGTTACAAGACCTGCTATTGCACCTCTGACAGTCTGGTGTTTTTTATATATATAAGCTGCTGTACAGGCAAAAGCACATGTGGATATAACGTTCATTATAAACCCTATCACTCCTGTACTGCTTATGGTAATCATTTCCAGGAGAGAAACCACCACTGATACAAAAAGGGCAGTCATAGGCCCAAAGATAAAACCACCTATGGTAATAATTACATCCTTGGGTTCATACTTTAAAAACAAAACAACAGGCACCCGTGCAATAAAAACAGATGCATATGAGAGTGCGCACAACATGGCTGCCGCAGTCGTCCACCTTGCTTTTTCATTCATTTCAGTACCTCCTAAAATAAATTAACACCTGAAAGATTGATTGTCTTTCAGGTGTTAAAATTATAAGAACCCGTCTTATCTGCCGCCGCCCACGCACTGAACGCTAACGATCACTGCCCAAGCTTGAGCTTTTAACACATCTTCTTTCATCCAGACTTTACTGTCGGTTTTGGAATTTCACCAAATCCTGAGCTTACGCTCCTGCGCTCTAAAGCGCTCGCGGACTTTACCGCCGATCGGGAATCTCACCCTGCCCTGAAGACAAATCTTTATTCAAATGTCAGATTTATTATAACGCGGCAGAATATTTTTGTCAATACTTTGTGCAATTAAAAACAAAGTATTAAAAGTAGATACGCCACTTATTATAGCATTAACCGCAATTAGCAGAACATAATCAGCCATAATTGCCTTAGAACCGTATCAGAAAATATTACTTCAATAAGTGTGATATAATATACTTATAACTTTCTGTGAGGTGAAAAAATGTTTGGTGGATCAGATCCTTTCGGTTCTTTCGGTATGTTTAACTTCATCTTCTACGGAGTGTTTTTCCTGATAATAGGAATGTTTGCCGTTATCCTTATAAGTATTGTTGTCGGTTGGTTTAAAAATCAGAGGAGTCCTCTTATAGAAGTACAGGCAAAAGTTGTTGCCAAGAGAGACCACACCTCCATCCATTCAAGAAACAGGTCATCATCTTCTTTTAATACTTACAGTTCATTTACAACCTATCATGTTACCTTTCAGTTTGATACCGGTGACAGGATAGAGCTTAAAGTACCGCATGATGAGTTCGGACTTCTTATCGAAGGTGATAGTGGAAAACTAAAGTTTCAAGGCACCAGGTTCATACAGTTCGAAAGATTATAGCTTACTAAAACTCTTTTTTACAGCTTATCCATAAAACCTTTCAAATACTCATTGACAGATCTGTTCATTTCTTCAGAAAAATCCGATTGGTACTTACGTTCAAAAAAAGCTTTCATCCAACTGTCAAAATCGCGTCCCCTGCGCCTGAACTCAGTCATGTTCTCCCATTCTTTCCTGCTTAGACTCCTGTAATTATCCTCATATACAACACAGTTCAGGGGAAATCTGTTTTTTGGAGCTTCAGCTCTACTTTTTGGATACCCAAATACAAGCAGGCTCACGGGAACAACTATCTTCGGAAGATTGAACATTTTTTGATGTACTTCCTTGTGTTCAAGAATATCTCCTATATAGCATGACCCTATTCCAAGGCTTTGGGCGGCTATTACCGCATTTTGTGCGGCTATCATGGTATCCTCTACGGCAAGAAGAAAATCTCCTGGCCCGGGTTCTCGCGGACAAAGGTTTGCAAGCTTATATGCTTCATACCATTTGAACTGGTCAGCACAAAAGAGCAAAACCCACGGAGCCTGTGCAATAAAAGGCTGATGATCACAGCTTTCAGCTAGAATATCTTTTTTCTCCTGATCATTTACTTCAATTATGGTATAAAGCTGCTGATTTCCTGCTGTAGGCGCTGCCATTGCCATATTAAGAATAACTTCTTTTATGTGCCGCGGTATCTTTTCTTCTGAAAAAGCTCTCACGGAAGCTCTACTTTTTAGACATTCAATAACCTGATTCATAAAATCTTCCCCCTTTTAATAATTAAACTTGTTATGACCTATCAACCGTTTCCTGTTCGATAGAACTGTCAATGGTTTTCTTAAAAAAATCATTACGCACGGAAAGCTCCCGGACTGTTCCACAGTCTTGTATTTTCTCATAATCCATGACTATTACATTGTCACAAAGTTTTATTTCATCAGGATTATGAGAAACAATCACCATTGTCACTGAGCCTTTCATCTTTTCTATATTTTTTATTATTGTATCCCTTGTTATTTTATCCAGACCAGTCGATGGTTCATCAAGAACAAGCAGCTTAGGTTTGCGTAGAATGGCTCTGGCAAGCGCTATCCTCTGTTTTTCACCTCCGGATATCGTAGAGCCCATATTTCCGATATTGGTATTAATTCCATACTCAAGTCTTTTTATAAACTCTTCAAGCTCACACACCTTTATTACATTCATAATCTCATGCTCGGTAACATCTTCGGAACCATAGGTTATATTATTTTTGAGCGAATCGTTAAAAAGAAAGACATTCTGTCCCAAAACGCCTATCTGATGACGATAATAATCAAGGTCAAGCTCCTTTATATCTGTTGAATCCAAAAGAACTTTTCCCTCTGTGCATGTATACAGCCCGCATAACAGAGAAATAACTGTACTTTTCCCGGAACCGGACGGACCAACTATTCCAAGAGTACTATTTTTTAAAGCTTTAAAGGATACATTCTTTATTCCTCTGGAGCCTTTATTATACAATAGAGTCACATCTTTAAACTCAACAGATCCTTCAATATCTTTTTTTACTTTGCTGCTGTTGTTTTCACATTGCAGCTGCATAAAGTTCCACAGGCGGTCTAGTGCTGCGCTTCCTTGGGAAATAAAAACTGATCTTTGCATTATATTGTTTATCGGTCCGAAAAGCATACCCGCAAATGCGTAGAAAGATATAAGCTGTCCCAGGCTCATACTGCTTTTTACTGTCATGTAGCTCCCTATTCCAAGTATTATGACAGGAATGATTTTAGTAATGAAGGATGTGAGCTGAACTCCAATTATTCCTACCTTTCCCATTTTTATAGTGTCTGCGTATACACTGTCCATATGCTTTTTATACACTTGCAAATGCTTTTTTGAAGAAGCAAAAAGTTTTATGGTACTTATGCCGTTTATCATCTCAATAAGAACACCGTTCATTTTTTCCTGTCCCATAAGGTTGTCTGACATCAGTTTTTTCGTTCTTTTTGACACATATCTGTTTATTATGGCATATACGATAAGCGCCCCCGCAACTATGAGTGTAAGATATACGTTATAAAAGCAAAGGATGATAAAAACTCCCACCGCGCTAACTATATCAAATATAAAAGCATTTATCTGATTTACTGCCAAAGCTACAGATTGCGAATCGCTGTTCAAAAGAGAAGCCAGCTCTCCAGGTTTTTTATCGTTTAGATAAGAAAGAGGAAGAGTTGTTATAAAAGCTGCCACAGAGTATTTTACATAATTGGCAATACTGAAGAAAAGCGCATTGGCCATAAGGCTGTTGAAGTAACGTATAATTGAATCTGCCGTATATATACTAAAAAGAATAAGGGAAAATTTAAACACAATTTTAAGCTCTTTGTTCATAACTCCGCTGTCTATAAGACTTTTAAGTGCAATCGGCATATAAAGTGAAAGACAGAAAGATAAAATGAGTATGACAAGTATCGTAATAATCTTAAACCTAAAAGGCATAAGAATACTTTTTACATAACCCCTTTTTTTCTTGTCCATTAAGGCATCCCCCCGGTTTTTTAAAGCTTTGCAGAGCAAAACATATGAATGATTTTGTGTTTTGCTTTTAATGGAATTTCTTATTTACTTAACAGATTTATGTTTTTAGTATCGCTGAAAATTTTATTACCTAATATATTATTTGTTTTGCTATTTATTTAAAAATAATGATTATTTTATATTTAATAAAATTTTAGTCTTTTTGTTATAAAAATAAAAATGCATTTTTTTACTTTGTCAATGCTTTAAATTGATTATACTCACATAAATATGATTTTTTGTGTTTTTACTTAATATTACCCTAAAGAAGATGAGGCATTTTTCTGAATTTACCATGTAAAAAATGCGCTAAACATAAAAACAAGATTCTGACAAAAAATACTTCCGTCAGAATCTTGTTCTTACTTAATTCTTATCATTTCAAGTTTACTTGTTTTACCGGGCGGGCCTCTATATATCCTCTGTATGCCATAGGCGCAAGCTGGAATCTTGGTGCATCATCATCTGCCCATTCAAAACCGTATATCTTGGGATCATAGTTTTTCATTGCTTGCCACAGTTCTTCTATAGCCTGCTGAAAATCGCCCTCTTTATATGGCTGACCCTGAAAAACCATCATTTTACACGGTTCCATTATTATTACTTCAAATCCTTCTGGTACACTTCCTTTATAGTCATCCGGAACTTCTACTCCCTGCACATACGATGAAGTACCAGGCCTTATCATCGATGGGGGGAGCCACATCCCTATAGGTTCATAAAGAGCATCTTTTATGCTGGTCAGTATGCCCCATATATCACATCCGACCTCTTCGCAGTACTCAAAATAATGTGATGCCTTTATACCTCTTTTTATAATCGCTTTCCTGTGAGGACGTTCCACTACCTGAACAAAAACGGTACTGGTATTCTGGTTTTCTTTCATAGTATCTTCTCCCTTCTGCATAATTTTATAATAATCGGTAACTCGGTAAGGCATAAAAAGGCTAATTGGCGGGAAATCCCGGCGGTATTCACGAGGAGTAAGTCCGAACTGTTTGGAGAATGCTCTTGTGAATCCTTCATGGGAATCAAAAACAAAATCAAAGGCAACGTCTATTATTTTGGTTTGTTCATTTCTCAGAGCCAGAGCTGCTTGTGAAAGCCTAACCTCTCTGATATACTCAAAAGGCGTTTTACCGGTAAGTTCTTTGAATATGCGCGCACTGTGCCAAGGAGAGTAATCAGCAGCTCTTGAAAGCTGAAGCAGTGTAATAGGCCCGGATATGTTCTGAAGTATATAGTCCTGCATCTTTTGTACCGCCCTGATTTTTTCCCAGCTTTCCACTTTTTCACCTCCGGAATAAGGATACTATTTTGTATACTTTTTTTCTTGACTTGAATTGCTGTCTTTTTCTTTTAAAAAAGACCCCACTGCCTTATGGCTATGGAGTCTGAGGATCATGGTCTAATGTGTGGGTATTTCAGTAAACGTATATTGTGGAAAAAGATTCTTTTCTACATTATTTAGGACAGTTGCCCCTGCAGTATCCTTACTTTGCTCTGATGGAGTATCCAGATAAGTCAAATCAGTCGGATTCTTTGTTTCCGAAGGCTGGGATGAATCTCCATTGCGCGGTAGATCCTGCTGAGTCTGTGTAGACGATTGGGTCGGGCTTTCATAAGTAGGTTCAGGCATCTGCCCAGGTTCGTAAACATCTTTTCCATCTTGCGAAAGTGGCGTTTCATTTTCAAGCGGCACAGTATTTTGCTGTAAACCTTCTCCGTTGTCCATAAACTTTGATTGTCCTTGTGTGTCTTGAGAAGATGTATTTTCAGCCTGATTGTCTTTTGGGTTTAATGCTATATCTCTGTTGTATATAAATCTGGCTATAGCTCCTGATTCTGATCTTCTGATAACTTCAGAAAGTGTCATACCCGAGAAATCGGTTATTCCGGTGAATCTGCTGAGGGTTTCAAGATTTCTTCCTACAATTGAAACAAACTGTGCAATATCTTTATTAAGATACGTTATAATATTTTTTACCTCTTTTTCTGTAAGAAATGCATGGCTTACACCTTCACCTAGAGGAATATCTTTTATCATTGTGTTCTTGGATATGTCATACGCAATACCGAAAGCTCTGTAAAGAGTATCCTCGTTAATCGGATAATCTTTGAACAGGTCATATAGATATGTATTAGCGGTAATTTCAGAAACATCCTTATATGTCTTTTCTTTTTTATGACTAAGTGTAGGTATAAAAACCGAAATAATCATAAATACTATAATAACAGCCACAGGCAGACCTATAAAAACTCTTTTCTTTATCTCTTTGCGGTTGATAGCTTCAGAAAATAAAAATTGCGGTACAAGCACTGCATCCTCGTTGACAGGACAGTTTCTGACACACTTCATACATCTGTTGCAAAGAGTGTCTTTGACATAGCTTTCATTTGATACTCTGATATTCATTGCACAGGAGTTGTTACATACCTTACAGTCTATACAGGAAGAAGGGTTTCTTTTTATACGTATAAGGCTGAACAGGTTAAAAATACCGCCTAATGCACCCAATGGACACAAATACCGGCAGAAAGGTCTTTCAATAAAAAAACTCAGCAAAAAGAACAGTACCATAAGTCCATACCCTGTCATGGAAATAGAGTCCGACCATATATTAAAAATGGCATTTGCAGGATCGTATCTGTTAAAAAATGCCGATGAGGAACGCAAGGTCTGAAAGGCTACAAACAAAAGTACTATATATCTTAGATATCTGAGATACTTATCTGTTTTTTTCGATCCCTTGTTATACCATGGAAATATTTTTTTACCCAGTCTTCCCATCCATTCCTGCAATGTTCCAAAAGGACATATCCAACCACAGAATACTGAACCGCTCAAAACAAAAGTTATTATGACCGCAATGGCCATAATACCCCATGGCTGCGATAATGCCTGCATACTTCTGTTCTTTATAAGCTGAAAGATATCTGCAGCAGTTCCGAAAGGGGTCATCGGATAAAGCGAAATGAGAAAAGGCAGCTTTATAAGCTTGACCTGAGCCAAATACTGTGTAAATGAAATAATAGTGCTTACTACCACAAAAAAAATTTGCGAACACAGCCTAAGGCTGTTCACATATCTGTTTTTCTGCATTGTTTTCCCCCGATCAGCTCTATATTATCTCATACGTACTGGTGATATACGGCAGATTAAGATTTCCTAATACTTTTTCAAGCAATATGCCTTCATTCGTCGGATAACTGAACCCAAAGCTTTCTTTTATTCCGTTTTTTATAAAAATCACGGCTCGGTCAATTGCAACCGGAAGGCTGTCTCCGCACAAAAGCCTTCCTATAATAATACTAGAAAAAGTATCTCCGGTACCGGGATAAAAGACAGGCACATTTTCAGTAGATACCTTCCAGAACTTATTTTCATTTTTTTCATATGCCAAGACAGTATTCATACTTTTTTTGAAATCAACAGGAACACTTGTTATTATAACTGTTCCTGGCCCCATATCAGACAGTTCTTTCATCCATAACTTTAATTCAGCCACGCTTATGCTCTCATCATACTTTTTATCCAAAAGGAAGCAGGCCTCTGTAAAGTTGGGCGTTATTATGTCGGCCATGCCTATAAGATTTCGCATCTTGCAGACCATACTTTTGTCCATAGTTTTATAAAGTTTACCGTTATCGGCCATAACAGGATCAATGAGTACAAAATTATGCGGTGTTTTAAAACTGCCTATAAAATCCTCAACAATTTCTATCTGCCTTGAAGAACCGAGAAATCCAGTATATATGCAGTCAAAAACAAGTCCTATCTTCTTCCAGTGTTCTATGTACCCTGGCATGTTATCTGTGAGATCTAAAAAGGAAAAGTCCTTGAATCCGTCGGTATGTGTGGAAAGAATTGCAGTGGGCACTGGGCATACCTGTATTCCCAGCGTGGAAAGAACAGGAATTATCACAGAAAGGGAACATCTTCCGTATCCAGAAAGATCATGTATCGCAGCAACTTTTTTTACTCCGGCTTTCAAAGTAATCGACCTCTGTTTGTTTTTAGTATTTAATCTTATTATACTATGGATATCCTTCATCTCAAAATGGTTTATCTCCGAGTTCTTTCGATTCGTATTCCAGATGTTCGGAGATCTTAAGTGCTATATCGCGCCCAAAAATGGTGTCTATCATATACAATCCAAGATCTATTCCAGCTGTAATACCGGCTGCGGTGACAATATTTTCACTTTTGACAATTCTTTTTTCTACAACTTTTATACGCGGATATGTCCGCAGTTCTTGAATGGCATATCTGTGAGTGGTGGCACTCCGACCGTCCAAAAGTCCTGTGGCCGCTATCAGAAATGCTCCTGTACATACCGAGAGTAGATACTTCAGTCCAAGATACTGATGTCTTATAAATCTTAAAGTGTCTTCATTCTTCATCTCTGTTTTTCTTCCCCTTCCGCCTGGTATCACAAGAATATCCATTTGTGGTGCCGTGTATATAGTTTCATCGGCGGTTATCTTCAAGCCGTTATATGCTCTTATTTCTTTTTTGGTTCCTATGCTGTACATCTTAACGGATTTTTCTACTATTTTATTGACGTAAGCCATGCTCTCCCACGGTCCTGCAAAGTCAAGTTCTTCTACTCCGTCATATACGAGGATGCCGATTTTTAACATATGACTCCCTCCATTAATAAGGAACTTATTGTATTTTTTTTGAGTTACATTTTTTACATTAATATTATAGCTCTTTTGTTTTACTTATACATTACAAAAACTGTGTAAAAAAGTACGTTAAGCGTCTTAAATTCTCTCTCAGTCAAAGTTATAATTTTTTGATCTTCTAAAGGATAACAGGGGTTTTAAGTCATAAATCTAATATAACCGCTTTTAGAGGTTACTTTTGATGTATTTTTATTTCAACTGCTTTATGATATAATAAATTTGAAAATTACTATGAAATTTTTTTCATATGAGGAAGAAAATTTTATAAAAGGAGTGATGAGATGGAAGTATTGACTGCCCACGGAGCGGTAGGGCTTATTGGTGATGATACGTCTCTGATGATCGGGGGATTTCTTGGGGTAGGGACTCCGGAATCCATTATTACCGAACTGATAGCTCAGAAAAAAAACGGTTTAACTGTAATTGGAAACGACTCTGCATTTCCAGACAAAGGCATAGGCAGGCTGATATCTGAACAGCTTGTAAAAAAACTTATCGTATCTCATATAGGAACCAATCCGGTCACTCAGAAGCAGATGATAGAAAAATCTCTGGAGGTAGAGCTTGTACCTCAGGGAAGCCTCATTGAAAAAATACGAGCAGGCGGAGTCGGACTGGGCGGCATCCTTACTCCTACCGGTGTAGGAACTGTTGTTGAAGAGTCAAAACAAATAATAGAATCCGAAGGCAAAAAATATATCCTCGAACTTCCTATAAAAGCAAAATTCGCATTAATAAAAGCAAAAAAAGCCGATTATATGGGAAATCTTTTTTATTCGCTTACCGCAAAGAACTTCAATCCTTTAATTGCATTAGCTGCAGACATTGTAATTGCTGAAGTGGAAGAGATTGTTCCAGTAGGAAGCATGAGCCCCGAAGAGATACATACCCCTGGTATTCTTGTCGACTATGTGGTAGTAGGAGGGAAGAAAAATGGATAGCAAGGTTCTTATTGCAAAAAGAGTTGCTATGGAGTTAAAAGACGGAGATCTTGTAAATCTCGGAATTGGTCTTCCAACACTTGTTGCAGATTATGTTCCGTCAAATATAAAGGTAATGTTCCAGTCTGAAAATGGTCTTATCGGCATGGGGCCTGTTCCTCCCCAGGGAATGGAAAACCCGGATCTTACAAATGCCGGTGCGGCACCTGTAAGCTCTGTTGCCGGTGCAATGACTTTTGATACGGCTTTTTCTTTTGCCATAATACGCGGAGGCCATCTTGATGTTACTGTTCTGGGAGGTCTTCAGGTAGATGAAAAGGGAAGACTTGCCAACTGGATGGTTCCGGGAAAGATGATTCCAGGAATGGGAGGGGCAATGGATTTAGTCACCGGAGCAAAAAAGGTTATAGTTGCCATGACACATACTTCAAAAGGTGAGTTCAAAATAATACCGGAATGTACTCTGCCTTTAACTTCTATTCGCAGAGTCGACCTTATAGTTACAGAGTTGGCAGTAATAGAACCAACAGATGAAGGACTTGTTCTGAGAGAGGTTGCACCTAACATAACTGTAGAAGAAGTAATAAAGGCAACCCAGGCCAAACTTATTGTACCGCAGACAGTCCCGGCAATGAAGGTTTTATAATATACAGATCAGGAGGGAAAACTATGCAGCCGGTTACTTTGAGATTAAGAATGAGTCAGGCGGATGCCCATTACGGAGGAAATCTTGTTGATGGAGCACGAATGCTTGCTCTTTTTGGTGATGTCGCCACTGAACTTTTAATAAGAAATGACGGAGATGAAGGTCTTTTCAGAGCATATGACAGTGTTGAATTTCTGGCTCCGGTATATGCCGGTGATTATATTGAAGCATCCGGAGAGATTGTGAACTGCGGAAAATCATCCAGAAAGATGATTTTTACAGCACGCAAAGTTATTACTGCAAGACCTGATATTTCCGATTCGGCAGCCGAAGTTCTTGATGAGCCCGTGATTGTATGTAAAGCAAGCGGAACCTGCGTGGTTCCTGTTGAAAAGCAAAGGAAGTCGTAAATATGGAAAAATTAATCATAACAGCCTGTATTACAGGTGCAGAAGTAACAAGGCAACAACAGCCGGCACTGGCCATAACTCCGGATGAAATAGCCCGGGATGCTTATGAATGTTTTCAGGCCGGAGCCTCCATAGTCCATGTGCATGCAAGAAACCTTGACGGCAGTGCTACTCAGTCACTTGAAATTTATCGTCAGATAAAAGAAAAAACCGCTGAAAAATGCAATATAATATTTCAGCCTTCTACGGGGGGCGCAGTGTGGCACAGCTTTGAAGAACGCATGCAGCCTTTGTTTCTTAATCCCGAAATGGCAAGCCTTTCCTGCGGGAGCTGTAACTTCGGGGATGATCTTTTTGTAAATACCAATGAGTATATAGAAAAGTTCGCAAAAGAGATGAAGGACAGAAATATAAAACCGGAGATTGAAATCTTTGAACGCGGAATGATTGAAAATGCTATGCGTCTCGTTAAAAAAGGTCTTTTGGATCTTCCTATTCATTTTGACTTTGTAATGAACGTACCGGGAGCGGTTCCGGGTACAATAGAAGATCTTGTCCACCTTAGAATGGCAATACCTCAATCCTGTACCTGGACTGTTGCTGGAATAGGCAGAACTGAACTGCCGCTCGCCGCACATGCCATAGCTATGGGTGGTCATGTCAGGGTAGGATTTGAAGACAATATATACTATTCAAAGGGAGTTCTTGCAAAGTCAAACGCAGAGCTCGTAGAAAGAGTTGTCCGATTGGCCAAAGAGTTGGAAAGACCCGTTGCCACACCGGACGAAACCAGACAGATACTTGGAATCAGGAGGTAGAAGATATGGAAAAAGGCTGTCCTTTCGGAACTCACAGAGTAATAGACCCAAAAGGTTCACTTCCTCAGGGCGCTAAAAAGATAGACAATACAATGAGTATATTTTCAAATGAAATACTTATAGATGTAAGTACGTTGAATATAGATTCGGCAAGCTTCACACAGATAAAGCAGGCATGCGGAAATGATCCGGAAAAAGTCAGACAGATGATTCTTGATATTGTACATGAACGCGGGAAGATGCAGAATCCGGTTACCGGATCGGGCGGAATGCTTATCGGAAAAGTCAGAAGTATAGGAAAAGATATTAAAGATAAAACTCTAAAAGAAGGAGACAGCATTGCAACGTTGGTTTCTCTTTCTCTTACACCGCTTAAGATTGATGAAATACTGAGTATAAACATGGAAAACGATCAGGTAGATATAAAAGGATCGGCTATACTTTTTGAAAGTGGTATTTACGCAGTTCTTCCGCACGATCTACCGCAGAAGCTCGCTTTGGCTGTTCTGGACGTTGCGGGTGCCCCGGCACAGGTTGACAAGCTGGTAAAACCCGGAATGAACGTCTGTATAATAGGCGGAGGTGGAAAATCAGGCGTTCTGTGTTCTTACCAGGCCATGAAAAACGCGGGTTCAAAAGGAAAGGTCATTGTAATAGAGTACTCTGAACAGAATGCAAAAAAAATAAAAGAAATGAATCTGGCAACTGACGTGATTATAGCTGATGCCACAAAACCAATAGATGTTTACCAAAAAATCTATGATCTTACCGAAGGACAGCTTTGCGATGTTACTATAAACAATGTTAACGTTCCAGGCACAGAGATGGCAAGTATTCTTTCAACCAAAGAAGACGGTATCGTTTACTTCTTCAGTATGGCTACTTCTTTTACCAAGGCAGCTCTTGGTGCCGAAGGTGTTGGTAAAGACGTCAATATGATGATAGGAAACGGATATACAAAAGGTCATGCACAGCTGAGCCTTAATATTCTAAGGGAATCGCCGCAGATACGTTCGCTGTTTGAAAAAATTTATGCCGGAAGTTGAGGGGAGATATATATGAAAAGAACATTCAGAGATATTCCTATATGGAAAGACGTAACCGATGAAGAGTGGAACGATTACAGGTGGCAGCTCAGAAACAGGATAACTGACGTTGATACCTTAAAGAAAGTAATACCTATTACTCCCGATGAAGAAGAGGGTATTCACAACTGTCTTAAAACATTAAGAATGGCTATAACTCCTTACTATGCTTCTCTTATTGATCCGGACAACCCCAAAGATCCTATAAGGAGGCAGGCTGTTCCAACAGTAAAAGAACTGAATATTGATAAATGGGATATGCTTGATCCCCTTCACGAAGATTCTGACTCGCCAGTACCGGGCCTTACCCACAGGTATCCTGACAGAGTTTTATTCCTCATAACCGACATGTGTTCAATGTACTGCCGGCACTGTACCAGAAGAAGGTTTGCCGGACAGAATGACAGAGCAAGAACCCGCGAGGAGATTGATGCCGCAATTGAGTATATAAGACAGACCCCAGTGGTTAGAGATGTTCTGCTTTCAGGCGGAGATGCACTGCTGGCAGGAAAAGAAATGCTTGAGTATATCTTAAAAGAACTCAGAAAAATACCGCACGTCGAAATAATAAGAATAGGCACAAGGGTTCCGGTAGTTATTCCTCAGCTTATAACCCAGGATCTGGTAGATATGCTGAAAAAATACCATCCTCTTTGGATCAATACTCATTTCAATCATCCAAACGAAATTACCCCACAGTCTTCAAGAGCATGTGAGATGCTTGCTGATGCAGGAATCCCCTTGGGCAACCAGAGCGTTCTGCTAAGAGGTGTCAATGACAGCGCTTATATAATGATGGAACTGGTTCACCAGCTCGTTAAGATAAGAGTAAGGCCTTATTATATATACCAGTGTGATCTTTCACAGGGTATAGGTCACTTCAGAACCTCTGTACGAAAAGGCATTGGTATAATAGAAAGACTGGTTGGCCATACTTCCGGATTTTGTGTTCCTACATTTGTAGTCGATGCACCTGGCGGAGGAGGAAAAATCCGTCTCATGCCTCAGTACGGTGTATCCGAAACAGACGGAACGGTTATCCTTAGAAACTACGAAGGAGTAATAACCTCTTATCATGAACCGGACGATACTTCCACCGACGTGGATGACTCAATATACAGAGAAAAGTACCAGTACACAGGCGTGGCTTCACTTTTCGGAAGCGGAAAGATAAGCATGGAACCTGCAGATCTGGACAGAAGCAAGAGAGTGAGGGAGTGGAAAGAGCATCACAAGAATGAACAGCATTAAAAGCATCTCTATTGTAGGGCTTGAAAAAAATACCGGAAAAACACAGGCTCTTAACTTTTTCATCGATTACCTCCGGCGAAAAAATGTCAACCTGGGGATAACCTCAATTGGTATCGATGGAGAAAGCACCGACCAGGTTACTTTAACTCAAAAACCCAGAATACACATTTATAAGGATATGCTCTTTTCAACCTGTGAGAAGTTTTACAGGGAGAAGGATTTTGTCTCTGAAATTCTCGATGTGGGCGAAGATATGTCTGCTTTGGGCAGGACGGTAACCGCAAGAGCAAAGGAAGACGGAATGATTATTCTGAGCGGCCCGTCCATAATGTCATGGATGAAAAAAAATATTGACCGTATGCTGCAGCTGGGATGTGAAAAGGTTCTTGTGGACGGAGCCATATCAAGGCTGAGTTCTTCTTCCCCTGAGGTTACAGATGCAATGATCCTTTCAACAGGAGCGGCATTAACTCTGGATATGAATGAGCTTGTCAGGCAGACCAAGTATAAAGTGGATCTCGCCTTACTAAAGCCTGTCGATAAAATTACTTCAATGGTTCTGGCCACACTTGGTCAGGGTGTGTGGGCTGTTGAAAGGGAAAGCATGTGTGTCAGAAAGCTTGCGGAGTCGCCGTCTGTGGGTTTTTGTGTTGCTGATATTAAAAGATCTGCAGGTATTGTTTATATAAACGGTGTTGTTTCTTCAAAAGTTCTTAAAACTTTATGTTCACTGGACTTTTTAAAGGATCTTCAGATCGTGGTTACCGATTTTACAAAAATCTTTGCCGACTGTCTCACTTATGAAATTTTTATTAAAAAGGCAGGAGGATTAAAGGTTCTTAATGCTTCAAACCTTGTGGCAGTTACTATAAACCCGACATCTCCAAGTGGTTACTCCTTCAGCTCCGATAAGCTGAAAAACAGGCTCAGAACTGTATTGTCTGTTCCTGTAATAGATGTTCTGAAAGATGGTGATATTGATGCTCTTATCCCGGGACTTGATTGAAAGCTGCGGCTTTGATTATATCCTCTCTCTACTGGAAGTTCAAAGTCCGCTTGGCAGAAAGTATATCAAAAACCTTCCGTTTATGACTGACTATGATGAAATATCCGTGGAAATCCATAAAACCAAGGCATTCATACGTTTTGCGTCTCAGAATCGCTCCATGCAGGAAGAGTTTTCTAAAATAATAGGTCATATCAAGGATATATCTCAGACCTGCCATAAGCTTGAGCTTAAAGAAACACTGGACGATATACAGTTGTTTGAAATAAAAATTTTCTCTATGCTCTGCTGCAGGCTTAAAGAGTATATCCCTGAATATATGGACTTCCTAGAAATAAAAGATCTTAAAGAGGCATTTTCACTGCTTGATCCTGTGAATCTCTGTATGCCGTCGTTTTATATATATGACGAGTACTCCGAAGAGCTGGCACAGGTTCGGAAAAAAAAGCAGAAGATTGCCGGCACTTTCCCGGTAGACGAGCAGGAGCTTATAAATACCGCAGCTCTTGAAAATTCTATTGAGAATACCGTGCGCAAAGAGCTTTCTCAAAAGCTTTCTGATTATGCTCCGTCGATGATTCATAACCTTTCTTCACTGGCTTATGCAGATTTTTCAACCGCAAAAGCCCTTTTTATAATGAATTACGGACTATGCAGTCCTGAGCTTTCAGAGCGCGGAATATATTATGAACAGTTATTCAATATTGAACTGAACAGTATTCTTTCAAAAAATCAGAAGAGATTTCAGCCTGTTGATATTGATCTGAACCATCCGGTTACCGTAATAACAGGAGCAAATATGAGTGGCAAAACAGTGGTTCTTAAAAGCCTGGCTCTTAATCAACTGATGTTTCAAACAGGATTTTTTATCTGTGCCAAAACTGCCCGTATCACACCTGTAGAATCTATTTTTCTTATTACAAAAGACGCACAGTCAATAGATGAAGGGCTTTCTTCCTACGCCTTTGAGATACTTAAGGTCAGCGAGTGCATAAACCATTCGCAAAACGGTGAAAAGTGCCTGATTCTTATTGATGAGCTGGCAAGAACTACCAATCCGCAGGAGGGAAGGGCTATTGTACGGTCGGTTATGAGCATTCTGGCCGAACATGACGTATATGCGGTTATAACAACTCACTATGACGGTGTACTGTCAAAAAATGCCAAACATTACAGAGTTTCAGGAATACGAAAGGACAAGATAGGAGATTCTAAAATAAAACGGGAAAATATTACAGATTACATAGACTATTCACTCATTTCAGAAGATGGCTGGACTTCGGTTCCCAAAGAGGCACTGACCATTGCCAGACTTTTGGATGTCGATAATGAACTGATAACTCGCGCTGAAATGTTTCTTAATGAAGCACAAAAGGGAGGTTGCGCAGATGGAAAGTAAGCTTGGAATTGATTTTACAAAAGTTGGAAAGGCCAGAACCTATGCAAAAAAAATTGCTTTGGATGTCCAGAATTTTGTTAAAGAACATGCGACAACTTCTACGGAAAGGACCATATGCAGACTTCTGGGCATAGATGGAATTAATAATGAAGGTATACCTCTTCCAAATGTTCTGGTTGATCACCTGAAGGAAAATAACGCTCTTTCACAGGGTACAGCTTATTATATAGGCAATGCCATGATAGAAACTGGTATGAGCCCTCAGGAAATAGCTGTTTCAGTATCGCAGGGAAGTATTAATATAGCAAGGCTTAAGCTCAACAGCCCTGAAGATATCCGTGAAAAACTTTCTTCCACAGTTGATACAACCGTTGAAAGAATCAAGAATAACAGACAGACAAGAAGTAATTTTATAAAAGAGATCGGTGAAGGAAAAAAACCTTATCTTTATGTTATAGTAGCTACAGGAAATATCTATGAAGACGTCGTGCAGGCACAGGCGGCCGCAAGACAAGGAGCGGATGTAATAGCCGTTATAAGATCAACAGGTCAGAGCCTTCTGGACTATGTCCCTTATGGTGCTACAACTGAAGGCTTCGGAGGAACCTTTGCAACACAGGAAAACTTCAAAATAATGCGTAAAGCTCTGGATGAGGTTGCACATGAAACCGGAAAGTATGTACGCCTGTGCAACTACTGCTCCGGGCTGTGCATGCCTGAAATTGCTGCCATGGGAGCACTTGAAAGACTTGATGTGATGCTTAATGATGCACTTTACGGAATCCTTTTCAGGGATATTAATATGAAAAGAACTATAATAGACCAGTTTTTTTCAAGAGTTATAAACGGATTCGCAGGTGTAATTATAAATACTGGTGAGGATAACTATCTGACAACAGCGGACGCATATGAAGAAGCGCATACTGTTCTGACCTCCCAGTTCATAAATGAACAGCTTGCTCTGGCGGCAGGGATAAAACCGGAACAGATGGGCCTAGGACATGCTTTTGAAATGGATCCTACTATTGAAAACGGCTTTTTGTACGAACTCGCACAGGCACAGATGGCAAGGGAAATATTTCCGGATGCACCGCTTAAGTATATGCCCCCGACCAAGTTTATGACCGGAAATATTTTCAATGGATATATACAGGACACTCTCTTCAATATCATATCCATATGGACCAAGCAGGGCATACAGCTTCTAGGAATGCTGACCGAAGCCATACATACTCCTTTTATGTCTGACAGATATCTGGCCATTGAAAATGCACAGTATATATTCAACAACCTCAAAAACATAGGTGATGAGGTTACCTTTAAAGACGGAGGTATAATTCAGACAAGAGCCGGAGCTGTACTTGACAGGTCAGTCGAACTGCTTGAAAAAATAGAAAAAGAAGGTCTCTTTAACTCTCTTGAAAAAGGTGTTTTTGCAAATGTAAAAAGGCCTATAAATGGCGGTAAAGGCGGAGACGGAGTATTTGAAAAAGGCAAGTATTACTTTAATCCATTCATTGAAAAGATGCTTAAGGAGGGATTGTGATGAGCGGTGGACTATACTCCCTTGATCACAAGGATTTTGACAAAAATCTTGATCTTAAGTCCGTAAGACCTTACGGAGACACCATGAACGACGGTAAGGTACAGTTAAGTTTTACCCTTCCCGTACCGTGCGGTGACGAGGCTCTGCAGGCTGCAAAGGATGTAATCAGAAGCATGGGGCTTGAGAACCCTCAGATTGTATATTTTAAGGAACTGGCACCGGGCTTCACCTTTTTCAATGCCTACGGTGAATGCACCAAAACGATAGACTTCACTTCAATTCATGTTGCAAAAGCTGATGTGAAGAAGATGGGCATGAAGGATATTGATGAGTACATAAAACAGACTTTAAACAGAAAAATCGTGGTGGTAGGTGCAAGTACAGGCACTGACGCACACACAGTCGGAATAGATGCTATAATGAATATGAAAGGCTTCGCCGGACATTACGGACTTGAAAGATACGAGATGTTTGAAGCATATAATCTTGGGAGTCAGGTTTTAAACGAAGATTTTATTGCAAAGGCGATAGAGCTTAAAGCAGATGCCCTGCTTGTATCTCAGACCGTAACCCAGAAAAACGTGCATATAAAAAACATGACCGAACTTGTAGAAATGCTTGAAGCCGAAGGTATAAGGAGCAAAGTGGTTCTTGTTGCCGGAGGTGCCAGAATAACTCATGAGCTGGCCAAAGAGATCGGTTTTGATGCAGGCTTTGGCCCCAACTCCTTTGCAGAGGATGTAGGTGCATTTATAGCCCAGGAAATGGCAAGACGTCTAGGCAAATGATTTTTATGGTATAATCTACTTATCTGAACTGATTGGAGGGAAGTGTTTTGAATGATCTACTGTCACCAGACATTTTCAAATGGGTAGTTATGCCTATTGTAATCTTCATTGCAAGAATCCTGGATGTCTCACTCGGAACCACAAGAATAATTATGGTTTCCAAAGGAAAGAAAGCCATAGCTGCTTTTATAGGCTTCTTTGAAGTAACCATATGGCTTTTGGTTGCCAGTAAAGTTATACAGAGTGTGGATAATATAGTTTATGTAATTGCTTATGCAGGAGGATTCGCAGCAGGAAGCTATATAGGAATAGTTCTGGAAGACAAGTTAGCCATAGGAAAGATAGCTGTACGTATAATAACTGTAAAAGACCCGGTAGAGTTTATAAAATCCCTGCGGTCTATGGGCTACGGGGTAACAAACATACAGGCCAGCGGTTCCACAGGACAAGCTCATATAATCTACAGTATAATGCACCGTTCAAAATATAAAGCTTTCAACGAAGCGACCAACATGTTTGATTCCAAAGCCTTTATTTCAGTCGAAGACGTAAAGTATTCAAAAGACGGTATTTTTCATCCTGATCAGCACAAGCTCAGGCTAGAAAACCTCTTTCCAATAAGAAAGTCAAAATGAAACATCTTTCCGGAGAGCTTTACTCTCCGTTTTTTTATTTTTATGGATCTTCTTAAAAAAGTTTATGCTCTTTGTGAAAAAAAATAGTATAATTGTACTGAACATATATACTGTAAACGAAATTTTCTAACTAGCTTGTGTTCGTCTTTGCAGAAAATCCGGAGGTACTTATGGCTGAATTTGAACTGGTATGCGTGGATATGTTTCAGACACTTGTGAATTTGGACACTGTTGAAGAAAATATCTGGAAAGGAGTTCTTGAAGAAAATTATACACCTCAGTTAAAAGCAGTATGTGCTTATTCCTTCAAAAAGAAAGTATACACCAGATTTCATCTTTTCACCTCAAATGCCGAATCTTTCAGAACAGTCAGGGAGATAGTGAAACCTTTTTTTGAAGAGGTACGAGCTGAAGAAAACCTAAGTTTCGATCCTGATAAAGCATCTGAAATTTTCATAGTACAGCATGGTTTTTCAAAACCTTATCCGGATGCTTTAACTTTTCTGAGCCATCTTAAAAACAAGATTCCTGTCTGTCTTGTGAGTGATGCCGATACTCTTTCCATAGAGCCGCTTTTAAAAGTATTCAGCTTTGACAGCGCTTTCTTTTCAGAAAAATGCGGATCTTATAAAAACGATCTCTCCAATAGACTTTTCAAAAATGTTATAAAATTTTACGGGATAGCTCCGGAAAAAATAATTCATATAGGAGACTCGCCGTCTGATATCCAGGGGGCAAAAAGAGAAAAAATAACCGCCTGTTGGCTTAACAGGAACGCCCGCCAGTGGAACGGAGCTATAAGCCCCGATCATACGGTAAGTGATCTGACCGGGGTCTTGGAAATATTAAATATTAAAAAATCTGTTGCCTTTACAAAAGAAAAATAATCAGAAACACACGTTTAAACTTAAAAAACCAAGGCTTTCCTTTCCAAAATAGAAACCGGCACTATACCTCAAAAGATCGTAAAAGATTCGGGACGAAACTTCCAGAACAGGATATACACTTATATCATGCTTGAAATCTGTTTTAACCGCCAGAGCCAGTGATAAGTCTGTTTCCTGGTTAAGCGGATACACCTTTATTCCAGCCTGTCCCAAAAAGTAGCTGTTTTCACCCTGAAACATTATCCCTGTTCTTATATCTCCCAATAAATTTTTGTATATATCTGTGAACATATATCCCAGACCTGTTAAAAGACCTCCTGTTCCCCCTCCGAAGTATACCTGCATACCAAAAGGGTCATAGTAGTCAAAATCTTCATATGCAAGATTATTATATTTTATATCGTCGGTCTGTCTTATGAGTCTTACAGTCCTGGTATTGGAAGTTCTTTCACCGGTTTGCTCCACTTTTATATATCCTCTGGTTATATAATCGTCAACTACCCTGAATAACATTGAGTTTTTGACTCCATAATTCTTCCCCGCCTGTATTATCTGTTTATCTCCGTCACTGACCGCGATAAGTGTATTAAGAGGAAAAAGTTTTTTGGTTTCCAGACTTATCCAGCCGCTTGCCTGCCTGACTAAAAGATCGTTTATATCAGATCTGAAAATACTTTCAGTGCTCTGAAAACGGTCTTTCAGCTCTGTAAGCGGTTTATTAACCCAAAGTTCCTTTGTCATATGTCCCAGATAAAGCCCGGTCTTAAGATCGATCACGTGGAATGTGCAGTTCATATATCCCTTTGCATAAACAGTATCTTGTGTAAAAACATCGTAAAAACCCGACGCTTGAACATACGAGTCTGTTCTCTCCCAAGGCTTCCTGACTTTTTTCACATATGTACCTGTTGCATCGGCAGTAAATGACCCGTCCTTCTTCCTGTAGTAGTACTTTCCGACTTCAACCTCTTCACCACCGGTATAACTGCCGTTGATTGGGTTAAGATAGCTTTTTTTCTCAGTAACCGTGTACTCTTCATACTTTAAAGAATTAATAACAAAAGATACCATGTAAGCCGCCGTTTTCATGTTAGACGCTGCCTGGCCGCTTACTATGCCAAGATAGTCAAGCTTGAGCTCTTCCATTATCTTATCTATATTCGTCCTATCAAGAATTCCATACCTTCCGTCATCTATGAACCCTTCCTGAACCTGTCCGTATATCTGGTCTGTGTATCCTGAGTATTCCTTGTTTTTAAGAGCATATAGCGCTATCTTGGGTTTTTCTTCATAGAAAGTACTCTGCCTCAGCTTTATCGCCCTGATGCTTGAGTTAACAAAGCTTTGCATTTCAGAACTGCTTTTACTGGTCATGGTGCTGTCGATACTGCCGCTATCTATTATTACGGAGCTTTTATAATCAATAACAGCATAGGAACCTTTTATAGAGTACTTATACCAAACAGTATCCTCAGAGTACCGTGTATAGAACCCATCTATCTTTATAAACTTCTCACGTTCGGTTCTTGCCCACGGATAATCTGCAAGATATATGTAATTTCCGCTACTGTCCTGATAAAACTTATCCTCGTTCTTATTGTAGGAAAAAAGCTTTTTCTGACTTACCTGATAGAACG
>Ga0208826_1000761_pt1 | contig 31233 bp, 25 predicted proteins | sample AD_UKC115_MetaG_FD_184451 | JGI IMG/M metagenome (GOLD analysis project Ga0208826, IMG submission 184451) | Active sludge microbial communities of municipal wastewater-treating anaerobic digesters from Hong Kong - AD_UKC115_MetaG (SPAdes)... | ecosystem: Engineered > Bioreactor > Anaerobic >...
TTCAGGTTTATTATTCCTGAAACGAAAAGGCAAAATTTCAATTCCTTCTGGTGCGATTAAAAGTCAACAGGCATTTCGCTCCTTGCCTTACTTTCTTTATTTCAATTCCTTCTGGTGCGATTAAAAGCGTTGATATCGGCAAAAAATTAAGCTGAATATCAGCTCTTAAACAAAATATATACTTCTTTTTTGAAGTAAATAAGTTGTCGATAGGCAAAAATACAAAAATTCCCGACTATCGACAACTTATTTTATATGTTGATTTTCAATATGTCAATGATCGCTGTTTTTCTTGATTGCTCACGCAAAGGTTGGCAAAACTATCCTTCGACGATCGAGTCAAAGAAAATTATCGATGCTACTCCGCTCTTTTCCAATGATTTGTTTGTCAAGAAACTTTTCTGTACGACTCGAAAAAATAATCAATGAATCTTCTTCAAGTTCCATGATTTTTTCTGCTAATATAATCAATTCTTTCAATTTAACTTCTGAAATATCTCCTTCGAAAACCGAATTTTGTATCCAGTTCAAATATCTCCGACAAAGTTTGAGCATTTTTGCTACTCGTTTTTCATTGACGTCATACACTAAAATTACATACATTTACCAATACATTTTAAACGGTTTGTATTCTTCCATTCCCAACAAATGTTTGCTCAGTTTGTAACATTCCAACTTGATAAGATGGCGATAACTCACCTTGCGTTTGAGCGAGCGATGCTGAATGGTTTCGTTGAGCCGCTCTTCAAAAGCCTGCACGAAAATCTTTTTCCCCGACGGATTGAGCAAACACTTATTGAGCTTGTTTTCGAAATGTTTTTCCTGAAGCTCTTTTTTGTTCAAGAGTTTGAAAATCACCCTGTCCACCAAAATAGGTTTGAAAATTTCCGATATATCCAACGAAAGCGAATAACGACGATCGCCGGGTGTATGCAGATAACTGATTGTCGGATTAAGCTGCGTTTGATGAATCGCCCGCAAGCACTGCGAGTAACACATCATGTTGCCAAACGAAATCAATGCATTCACTTCGTTTTCGGGCGGTTGTTTACTCCTTCCACCCATACTGAAATCGTTGATAATTGACTCAAAACCGTCATAGTAAGTCTGCCTGATATTCCCTTCCAATCCCATGACTTCATCCACTGCATTTGCATTGGGCAATGCATGGGAATATTGTTCTATTTTTTCTATCACCCCATCCAAATCCTTGCCGCGTGTGTTGTAATATCTGAGGTTTTTGGTCATATTGAAAGCCGCACCTTCCACAAACTTGCGGGCAAGTTCCACCCGTTTTTTCTTATTCTGATAAGCCGAAGTCTGAGCCAATATCATTTTTCCCGAAAGCAAACTATCGCGAGGCATAAACGATCCGGTATAATTTTCGTAATAATCGAAAAAATGGACGGCTATATCGTGTTGTCCCAGAAAGTTGAACAAAGCGCTATTGGCGTTCAACGAACCGAAAGCATAAAATTCGGCAATATCTTCCACCGGCAAATAACGGGGTTGCCCCTCATGTTCCAAGCCGTTGCCGTCTTCTTCAATAGGCGTAAACTTAATGGTATTGTCCTTTCGCTGCAAGGTGCCCGGATTGAAAAGATAATAAGTTTTTTTCATAAAATATAGGTGATGGATTTATGGGTGATGGGTGATTTACAGTGTTTTTGCTAATTTCTTTTTGTAAGAAGACATGACTTTCAGAATTTCTTCGGTTTCACTTTTAAATTCCTCAACTTTAGCATTAGGAAGCATTTCGAGTTCTTCGATTAATTCCAGCCAAAAGGCTGTTTCATCAGTTTCTTCTACAACAATGCACATTTTGGCGAACCGTTCCCGTTCCGATCGAGCTCTGCACACTGCCCTGTAATTGGCTGCAACAGAAGTGGCAGAACGAATAATTTGTTTCTTGATAACTGAAACTTCATCCGAAAATTTCACTTTAGCCATTTCTCTTACAATTTCCAATGCTAACTTTTTTGTTCGTTCCCTGAAAATATCATTGTATTCCTTCATACCAAACAATAATTTTTATCACCAGTTTGTTACCTATCACTTTATCAATTTATCACTTATCACCCATCGCTTATTCCTTTCGCCAATTTTTCAGCTATCTTCTTTCTCTTCCACATAACAAAAATCGTAGTAACTGCAATTTTTGCAAATTTTCGAATGAATCACCAGCGGACAATCCTCGGAGCGGATAATTTCCATAATCTCCTTCTCTATTTCAGCAATTTTCTGTCGGTCGGCATCCGTCAGCTCTACTTTGGTGGTTTGACGCAGCGTCGGATATTCCAACAGCCCGCTCACACCATTCACGCCGTTGCGTTCCAACACATAAATGTAATACTTCACTTGCCATACATGCGCTTCTTCCACTTTGTCCGACCGCTTAATCTCGTGAATCATTTTATTGCGAGCATCGTAATAATCGATTTTTATGCCATCGATTTCCACTTCTTCATACCGCTCCGAACGTTGCGGATAACTTGTTTCGTGAATCAGCTTGCCATCATACACCAAATCGGAGGTATCCTCCATATTGATTCCATTGGCATGGAGCCACATTCTCCTTTTGCAATAGAAATAATAAGAAACTAGTGTGCCCGTTACCTGACCCATTATAACATTTGATTTGTAGTTCCAAGCTCTAATCCTTTATCAAACGAATATTTATTTAAATCCGCCAACACCCTAATTCCAAATTTTTCATCACTATTTGAATATAAAGGGGCCGTTTGATTATTAGTTATTCTAACATTAAGAATTCTATTCTCTAAACTTTTTAATTCATTATTCAAACGAATTTTGATTTGCTTTCGTTTCTCAAAAGTTTCTGTATTGTTTAAACTGGACAGTATTTCAACCAATTTATCGTAAGCATCGTCATTATTATCTTTCGGTATATAATATCTGTATTGTTCTCCGAATGCATCCTTATTTATAAGTTGAAAATTACCAAGCATTTCAAATTGAGCTTTATTAATACATTCAATCATATTTGAACATTGGTTAAAACCATAATCAAATTCACCAATTGTTAAATTATCTCTGATAAAATCAAAAAACTCTGATTGAATTTTAAACAAATCTTTTTCTTCTATACCACTCTGAATTTTCTTTTTTGAAAACTTTAAAAATTCAGCCGCTTCTTTTTTATAAATTATTTCCGAACTTGGTTTTCCTTGCATTTTTTGTAATTGAAAAAAAAGGACTTGTCCTTTATCAACTTTTTTGTTTCGATTGCAACGGCCTGCACTTTGAACAAGACTTGGAAGCGGACATAAATCACGGTATACTATTGGAAAATCAATATCTACACCAGCTTCAATCAATTGAGTGGAAATTAAAATAATTTGTTTTCCTGATTCCAATAAGTTTTTAGCTGTTTCTATTTTTTTTATGCGATCTTCAGGAATAAAATGTGTATTTAAAAGTATAATTTGTACGTCAGTTGACTTCGCAAGTAATTCATCATTTAGAGATTTTGTGTCTGCTATTGTATTTAAAATCACAAGACAAGATTGGTCTTGATTAATAATATGTTTAGCAAGATCACCTATTAAAAAATTGTCATTATCTATCCAATCAATCTGATAGCGGTTGAAAACAGATTGGCTAAAATATTTGTCAGCTTCCGACAATTCTATTGGCAAATGGTAATCTCTAAATAACAATTCCGGCTTTATTTCAATCGGCAGATAATCCTTAATCGGAAAATCTAATTTTGGCATAGTAGCGGTAGATAATATTGCATACGAATTATTTTTTTTACAAAAATCGTCCAATAAAGCTGAAAAGAAAATATACAAACGGGGAGGTAGGGATTGAAATTCATCAATTAAAAAAATACGATTTGAAAAATTTGGTAATTTCAACAAAACACTGTTTTTATTGCTCAATAATGTTTCAAATAACTGAACAAAAGTTGTAACAATAAAAGGATGATCAAATGTTTGTTCAGCAAAATCAAGTTGGATTAATCGTTGTAAATTTTCATTGGTTGGATTGAATTCGTATGCTATTTGGGCTTCTTCGATGTTTCTGTTTTGTGTTTTAGAATTAATAGCCAAATAATCGATATTTAAATCTTCTTTTAAAATGTTTTGAACTTGTTCGGTAATCGACAAAAATGGTAAAGCATAAATTATTCCCAAATTTCCTTTTTGTTTTTGTATTTGCCTCGCAAGTGAAAGGAGAGTAAATGTTTTCCCCGCACCGGTAGGTGCTGTAAGTGTAAAAATACGCTGATTCAGATTTAAATATTTTTCGATATTTTTCGTTGCTTCAATTCGAATAGAAGTTCGCAACTGATTCAATTTTGTTGGATTGATTTCAGACTCATGAGCCTTGAATTTTTGACCAAGCGAACAATCTATTTCAAATATCGAATGAGCAATTTTTTCTTCTGTTTGAAAATAATCGTTTCTACCCGCATCACGCTTATCCGCTTGTATTAAGCTTGCAAAAGCAAATTGTGTATCCGAAAAATTTTCTAAAGCATTTTTTGTCCAAATTTTATCATGTACTAACGAATTATATTTCGCAACTCTTCTAAATTCACTTTCATCAAAATCCACTGAGAAAGGTTTGAAATTTTGGTTCAATTTTTGAATTAAAAAATCGCTGAAAGGTAAAGTGTTTTTATTCAAAAAATCAGCAGCGGACTCGATTTCGTCCATATTAGGCATTCCGTCTAAATTAGGAATATCTCCATGATGATAAGCTATGATTGTAACGATTTGTAATATTTTAAGTACGCAATCATCCTTACTTTTAGCTCGTAATAAATTCAATATTTCTAACTGATTTGCTTTGAAACAATACACAAAAGCCAGCACAGAAAGGTAAGCATGATGCGAGTAACCTCGTACTTGATCACCTTTCAGCTTTGCCTGAAAATTCGGATTTATTTTACCCAAATCATGAAATAACGAAGCCACTTCTACAATAGGTAAGGAAGAATATTTGCGGGATTTTTTAATAACCCCACAAATATGCTCTTCCAATGTTTTGTCAGGATGAGATTGAAAATTCAAATCAAACACCATTTCGAATAATTATTAAAAATATAATGTTCTCCATTTACCGTCAATTCTTTATCATTCGAAGGGTAAATTACAGCAACATATTCTTCCGGTAAATTCCAAAAATCATCATTCTGGAAAGATGGAATTTTATCAAAACCTATTCTGAAATTAACTTCTTTAATTTCTTCCGGCTTATGTTTATTGGTTACAAAGCCTTTGGTTGAAAACTTTCCATCAGGAACAAACTCAAAAATACCTTCCTCTATATATTCGATTTCAGCAGGACAATTGTGCAAACCCAAAACGGGCTCAAAACAAGATTTACTATTCTTGCAACTCTGAATAAAATTAGAATATATTTCTCTGCTTGTTTCGGCTGCATCATCCAAAAGACAAATCATTACCGTATAATCAGGATTTCGTATTATCTCCATTTGCTTTGGAGATTTTTCCCATGCATTATTTACACTTCTGAATGTAAATCCCCACGATTGTTTTTTTACCTCATTATTTAATTGAACACCATATTTTAAATCTTTACTTAATAAAGGAAATAATGATTTCATTTCCTCTCTATTTTTTCCTAAAACAGCTCCAATCATTCCTATTAAAGCTGTTTTGGTAATAAAATCATGAGAAAGTGGATTATTATTCGTCTCCGGACGACGAAATTGTCCCCAGCTACCACTAATATGCAATTTGACACCTTTCATTTTATATTAATGTCATTGGTTGAATTTTTTGAATATGTAAATCGGTAATTGCCCTTTCTATTGTTGGTATTTCGGTATAGTATCGGATTTCTCTAATTTTATCTGAACTTACTTTCTCAGCCAGTTTGGTAAAATCTAAAGAATAATCATCCATTTCACGGATCTGCTCTTCCTCTTTGTCAGAATTAATTGAAATCAGTTTATCTGTACCGTAAAGTTTATCATCAGAATCTTTATAAACTATTTGTATCAACAATACAGAATTTTGATTGGATTTGCTTCTTGTATTCGCATTATTGATACTTTTCCACATAGCAGCAAAGAGTTCACTTATATCTGTTTGAGTTAAACCACTACTAATAGCTGAATAGGGGTTTATCCAACCGTGAATTTGATTCAATGCATAAGGCACCACTGTTGTTGTACCTATTGCTCCTCTTGATTTGTCAGCGCTAGATGAAAATACAGATGTATTCTGATGAATTCTTAAATCTACTTTATTCAAAGAAGGATTTAATAATGCAAATTGAACAGGTCCGGTAATATTAACTGCAGCACCTTCTTCTGTAGATATTCCACCAAATAAACGAACATCTATACATTTTTGCAAAAGCTCTAATGCTGCTTTAGGTTGTTGTTTTTTATCTGGTTTTTTGTCTGGATAATATTTTTTCCACAAAGATTGCATACGAGCAGAGGCTCCTGATTCTTTACTTCCTTCAACTATTTGAGATTTATCATTGAAAACAAATACTTCGTATTTATCCGGAGTGATTTGGTTTTGATCAATAAAATAATCTCTTACAAAACGTTTGATTCTTACATCACTCACCAAAATATGTTTGGTTTCGTCATCATAGCGTTGCTCTCCCGTAAAAGGATCACCATTAGGGATTGTAAATTTACTTTCGTACAAAAAAAGAATTTCTGATTTTTCAATTAAGTTTTCCATTTCTAAATTATTTATGATTAATTATTTTCTGTATTATTTTCTGACATTGCCTTTGTTTCATAATAGCTGGCAAAAAAGCCTAAAGCACAGTTGTATTTGTTATATTTTTCATTTCCAAAGTTTTCAATGATCTCAACCAGTTCTTTATATGCATTTTTAACTTCAGGAAATAGACGTCCATGCATCACCAACTTTTCATTGATAAATGAAGCAAATTTTACCAATTCTTCAATAGAAGAAATTCTGCGGGAAAGATTTCCTACATACGACTTTTCAAACGATTTAATGGGACAATCGTCTCGCCATGCGGCAAATTGTCTGGCCATTATACCTAAATTCTTGCCCAAAACATAGCTTTTTGATTCTGTAATTTTCATAAGCGGATTATTTTTTTGTATGTTCATTAAAAAATAAAAATCATATTTTAAGGTTGCGCAGTTTTGATTTCCTTCTCTAATATTGTATTCAACTTTATCAATAAATATAGGCAATAACATGGAATCCTCATAATAGTTATCCGTATAAATTTGAGGAAGTACTTTTAAAAGGTGCGATTGATATTTCTTTTTATCTTTGGTCACGTCTCCGAAAATATTCTTAAAACTTGATCCTATCTGAAAATTAATTTTCGATTTCATATTTGGATATTCCGAATTTGCCTTCTTTTCAGTTTCCCTTGCTTTTTCTCGTATATTTTTATTTACAAACTTTAGAAGACTTTTTTCTACATTGGAAACTTCAATCAAGTCAGCATATACACCTGCTGGTGAGGCTGGAATGTTTGTAAATACAATATCAAATTTTACCGCATCGTCAAAATAGTTATTAACAAAATCTTTAAAGAAAAAATCAAAATCTTCACTTTCAATTGCAGCATCAAAAACATTTTCTTCTTTATCAATCTCTTCTTTGATTTTGTTGTCCTGTGTATTTTTATTGCGCTCAAAAAAGTTAATAACTGATTCTGAAGAAAGCTTTTCTGAGTGAGGCAAAGCTATAATGCCTATGTTTCCAAATCTTACAATCGGGCTTTCTGAAGCTTTACCAGCATACATTAAACTAATAATTTCATCTCTTGTGAATAATCTATTTTTAAATTTATTTACTTCAGTAAATCCAGGCGTTACACCGCCTAATGTTTTATATAAATATTTATCTAATACGACTTTTTCACTTTCCGGATGTTCTTTTATTAAATTAATAGTAAGATTGTTATCAATAACATCAATAATTCCGGGTATATCAAGCCAACGTTTTCCATCAAAATTAAAATGAATGACAATAGATTTATGGTTATTCAAAAGATTTTCAATCTCTGAAATTTTATTTCTAAACTCATTTCTGAATTTCTGTATAAATGTATTATCCATATCATTTGCAACCTCTTCGCATAACAAGAAAGAAGATTTATTTTCCCAAATTCCATGCATCCGATAATTGCCATTTTCTACCAATTTTCCTTTCCCATCAGTATAGCAGGAATAAACGATATCTCCCAATAAATATCGTTTAGCCGAATCTTTTTTAGAAGTTTTAAAATTTAAATAATAAAGGCTGTTTTTTTTATCTTCATCTAATATTTCTGTTTTGTTTTCAAAATCAAAAAAGAATTCCTCACCTTTGTCGATTACAGGGATTTCATAAAAAGTTGTAGTTATAAAATTCCCATCTTTATCTTTGTTTTTTAATAATGCTTCCACATCTTTCATCACGTGGTTAATCTGTTCATGGTATTTCCATGCGTTCTTATCTTCTCTGTAAAATTTTCCTATCTGAAGTACTGTGTCTAAGCTCATATCTTATTGTTTTTCAAATTATTTTTTCGTTTTTCTTTTCCTCCACCATCCCGAATCCCAGGCTGTTTTTGCTGCCGATGCCGCAATCGTAGCAGATTTTCATCAACTCAATGGGTGCTGCCAGCTGAAAATTGCAACCGAAAGCCCTAATTTTACTTTCCTGCGACGTATCGGCTTTGATGGTTATCAACGACGAACGAGGCTGATTGGTTAGCTTGAAATCGAAAGCAAAATCCTTTTCAGGAAAATCGTTGCCGGTGAAAGCTTTGTATTTATCGAGCAAATTTTGCATGATGAGTTCTTTTGCCATTGGGTGATCGGGAGCAACATATTCGTCGGTTCCGTTTTCGCGCTTCAACGTCACACACATCGGCGAAAGCGTCCTGAACGACATTTGTTCGGTGAACTGCGGCAACGGCAGCATTTCAATGCTTTGCACCCTGCACCGGATACGCGCTTGTCGGTTTCCCAACTCAAATTGCTGCTCTCTGAAAACGCCCTGAATAAATTCCTGCGTACTGCGTTCGGGCAAAAAAGAAAGATACCAGTCAGCAGTGTCTGAAAGAATTTTCATAAAACTTCCCTCCGTGCGATATTGAGGTATTTGCAACCTGGAAAAGGAAAACAGTTTGAATATCTTTTTATCGGCCGAAAAACCATTATCATGCAGCCATTTGGCGAATGCCTGATCAGCGCTGGCAAGTATTTTGTAAATCACTGCCGAAAGTTCATATTGGTAATTGAAGGGTAATCGATTGCCAAAAGGGTGTTTATCGATATTTAAAGTAATTTTAAACCGCATACAAATGCCGTATGAATATCAATTTTTTTTTAAAAATTACCTATTTGCAAATATAAAAAATGTTTTTTATTTTTTCAAAACAAATAAAATATTTTTGATTGTATTTTAAAAATTATTTATATAACAAAAAAGGATAACAATATTTATATAATCATGTGGCTAAACATTCGAATACCAAATTGGCAGTTTTTCCTCATTCTCAAAAAAATCAGTCATGTGTTGGCCTATATTCTTTCTGATAGAAAAAAAGGCGAGAAGTTCAATTCCCGCCTTTCATTTTTTCCGTAATAAATTCTTCGTTATTTCTTGGCTTCAATTCCGAAAGTATATCTGGCATTCACGCGTTCTATCAGTTCAGGAACGACGTCTTCGTATTCGCCGACAATTCCAAAATCCGCAAAATTGAAGATGGAAGCTTTCGGATTGTGATCGATCGCAATGATTTTTTCGGATTCCTTCATTCCTGCAATATGTTGTACAGCACCCGAAATTCCAATGGCTATGTAAAGTTTCGGTCGTACGGTTTTTCCGGTTTGCCCCACCTGACGTGCATATTCGGCATAACCTTCGTCCACGACAACACGGCTGCAAGCCCATTCGGCTTTCACACCCTGCGATTTCAATGCTTCGGCGAGTTTCTTGACCAATGCCAGATTATCGCCGGTTGCACCTCTACCACCCGAAACAATGACGTCCGCATCAAAAAGGTTGACTGTATTACCCTCACCACGAACCGTTTCCAGAATTTTTACCTTAAACTCTTCTTCGGTCAGTTGCGGTTTGAATTCCGATACTGTTCCCGTTCGTCCTTCCATCCGAGGCGGCACTTCAAATGTGCCCGGACGCGCAGTAGATATTTGAGGCATGACAAATCCCAAGATGGTTGCCAACTTGCTTTCGCCATAAGTAGGACGCCGCGAGAAAAGAATCGGTTTGTAAATCACTTTCTCCTTTCGGCTCACGTATTCGCCTATCTCAAGTCCGGTACAATCGGCCGTCACACCGCTACCGGTTTTCATCCCGATGCGGGGCGCCAATTCTCGTCCGGAAGTCGTGGCTGCAAAAAGGGCTATCTCGGGTCGGCGTTGACGAATAACCTGTTCGAATATCGATGAAAAAGGAAGAACCAAATATTCCGCCAATCGTTCGTCGTCCACCAGAATGACTTCATCCGAACCATGTTCGAATAAGACCGGAATTTGGTCGTCGACATGATGCCCGATCAGAAGCGTTATGATTTTGGTATCTTCACCCAGTTGATCAGCCAGATGACGTGCCGGCGTAAGCAGTTCGAGCGAAGGACGAACCACTTTGCCATTCGCAAGTTCTGCCCACGTCAAAATTCCTCGTGCTCCGTTTCTGTCGTCATAATAAGGGAAATCGGGTTTCTCTGCGGTTTTCTTTTCTGTAGTTTCAGTTTTCTCTTTCGTCAGGGGACTTTTCACCTTTTTCATGTTCTCGATCAGGCTGTCCACCAATTCTGTTTCGGTATGTCCTTCGCAGAAGGTAACGGGCGGCCTTTCGCTGACAATGTTGACCACGTTGGCCACAATGGTAGGCGAGCCACTCAATCCGATTTTTTCGGTATTTACATGAACATCATCCACACCAAAAACATTGATTTTGGCATGGCGAGCTTTGATAGCACCACTCAACGATGGCTTGCGTGGAGGAATGCCGGTGGGCGTCATCGAAATAACACACGGCATGGGCAATTGCATCATTTGGTAACCACCTTCGATGATACGTTTAGCAATGACGTTGCCTTTCCCGTCGGCTTTCACGCTTTCCACGAATGTAGCCTGAGGAATTCCCATAGCTTCGGCCACCTGCGAAGGGACGTGCGCCGTATCGCCATCACTGGTTTGACGTCCGGCGAAAATGATAAAAGGATCTTTGCTGTCCTTGTTAAATCCCAAATGCTTCAGCATGGTCGAAATAGCCAATCCGGTTGCATACGTATCGCTGCCGCCCAGTTTCCGATCGGAAAGCAGATAAGCTTCGTCGTAACCCATTGAAATAGCAGTTCGCAACGACGGTTCAAAAGAATTGGGACCCATCGAGCAAACAATCATTCGGGCATCAGGATATTGTTTCTTGAGTTGCAGCCCGGCTTCCAAACCAAACTGGCAGTCAATATTGATAATCGATTTTGCTTTTGTTCTGTCCATCAGTCCGTCTTCGCCCATTCTCATTTCGGAGGGAAGCGGAACTTGCTTTATTAAACTTATGATTGTAAGAGCCATAATTTATTCGGAGTGTTGAAATGTTTAGTTGATTTCGTTAATAATTTTACACAATCGGGAAAACGTTACATATTCTGAAAATCCGGTCCGTTGCCGCCGTTGGGGACACACCATGTAATGCCGTCGGCCGGCGATTTGATATCGCAGGTCTTGCAGTGCATGCAGTTCTCGGCATGAATACGAATTTCCTTGTGACCGTTTTTGTCGGTATGCAATTCATACACTTCGGATGAACAGAAAAATTGACAAGGTGCACCGTATTCTTCGATATTGATTTTTTGGAAAGTTTCGGGATTGTTTATTCTCAAATGAGGCACCTGTTGTTCGTCGTGTGCCGTGCCGGAATAATAAACATCGGTCGGTTTGTCGAATGTCAAAACCTTGTCGAAGTCCAATTTTCCCTTGAATCGTTCTTTAAAGAGTTTTCCCTTGAATTCGGCCAATGTTTTGGTTCTTTCCTTATCGGGAACGGACTTGAGACGACCGAAAAATCCTGCACCTCCGGTGATCATCTGCGTGGCAAAATGCAGCGGCCCGACAATCATTCCTTTGGCAAAAGCCTGCCGGAAATTGCGCGTTGGGTATAAATCGCGATAAATGAGGCTGTCTTTGATCAACGAATCGTAAACGGAAAGCGACTTTTCAGAAAAATCGTTTTTATCCAACGCCTGAGCGGCCGTTTCAGCGGCAAGCATTCCCGACGTGATGGCCAGATGCACGCCTTTCAAAGCCGGCATGGCAATCATTCCGGCACTGTCGCCCACAATCATCACATTGTCCGTATAAAGTTTTGGCAACGAATACCAACCGCCTTCGGGAAGCGTTTTAGCTCCATATTCCACCAATCGGCCGCCTTTCAGAAATTTCGAAACAAACGGCGTCGTTTTCCAAACCTGGAAAGCATTATGCGTATCAAAGGTGGGATCTTCGTAATCGAGACCAACCACCAAACCGACGGCTACTTTATTATCGTTTAAACCATAAATAAATCCGCCTCCAAATTCTTTCAAATTCAATGGATAACCCATCGTATGATAGATTTCTCCGGGTTGGATATTTCCTTCGGGAACGCTCCACAATTCCTTGACGCCAAGCGAATAGACCTGAGCATTTTTCCCTTTGTCCAACTTATATTGGTTGATTAATTTTTTCGTCAAACTTCCGCGTGTTCCTTCTGCCAGAATGGTGAGTTTAGCCTCGATTCGCGTTCCTGGTTGAAAATTTTCCATCGGATTGCCGTGATGATCAACCCCTGTATCGATGGTTTTTGCTCCGATTACTTTTCCGTCTCTGTAAAGCAAGTCGCTGATCGAAAAGCCGGGATAAATTTCCACGCCTTTTTCTTCCGCTTTTTTTGCCAAATAGCGACAAATCTGGCCGAGGGAAGCGGTGTAATTTCCCTTATTGCTCATGTAAGGCACGGGGAAAGGCAGCTGAAAAGATCCGTTTTCGCTCAATAGGACGGTCGCATCTTTCGTAACTTTGGCATTGAAGGGAATTTCGTTGAAATCGACGTCGGGAAGTAATTGTTTGAAAACTTCCGGACGAATCACAGCACCCGACAAAATATGGCTACCGATGGAATTTCCCTTATCGATGAGCAAAATACGATGGTTCTGCCCTTTTTTATTGATAATATCGGCTAAATGAATGGAAGCTGCCAAGCCTGAAGGACCTCCTCCCACAATTAATACATCCGTATAAACGGTATCTACATTATCCATTGTTTGAAATTTTTGATTTTCTGATATTTTTAGTCAGTTTAAAAAACAGCAAGGAACCAATTCAATATAAAATAAAAAACCTTTTCTCGAAAAATTAAAAATTCAAGATCTACTTATATTTCAAATTTAAAATAATAATTATCAAGAAGATAAGAACAACTTATTTACAAGTAAGTTGCTTTTCTCGAAAAAAAGAAGAGTATTTCTTTGCGATGTTGAATAATTCAAGGTCAAATAAATTGAATTAGTTTTGCGGCGCAAAAATAAAGAGGTTTCTCTAAAACTTTTTGCCAATTTTTATGTTTTTCGACACAAAAGTAAAGATTAAAATTGGTCGACCAAAACAATATAAAGAAAAATGAAGCTCAAAAAATAAGAAATTCTGCACATCTGAATCATAAATGTGCAGAAATCAAATAGATATCGTTTATTGCGAACGACAAAAAAAATTAAATTTTGCTCAACTTTTTGATTTTGGAAAAAATATTTTATCCAAGTATTTGTGTAAAAAAAGTTAAAGGAATTTCTTAGAAATTTTAAACATTTATTTCAAGTGGGTGCATTTTTTCTTGTCTTCTTTCAGAATAAGGCGGAGTGAAGTATCTTTTTTTACGTAAGCCCAAGCCCAATTGATAAAAATAATCAGTTTATTTCTTACACTCAGAATCAGCATTAAATGGAGAAACATCCAAATGACCCATGCAAAATAACCTTTGAAATGAATAAAAGGCAAATCGACCACAGCCTTGTTTCGTCCGATGGTAGCCATCGAACCCAAATCCTTATATTCATACTCTTTCGGCTGCTTACCCGAGATAAGTAATTTTAAGTTCTTTGCCAGCAACTTGGCCTGATTAATAGCCACGTTGGCAACTTGCGGATGTCCATTTGGATATTTTGGTGTGGACATGCAAGCTAAATCACCAATAGCAAAGATATTTTGATAACCCTGAACCTTGTTGTAACGGTCAACTTTTATCCTGTTTCCCCGGGTAACAACTTCTTGCGATAAACCATCAACGGTATTGCCCGTAACACCGGCTACCCAAATAACAGTTTTTGTTCTGATAAATTCTCCATTACTCAACTGAAGAATATTACCGTCATAATCTTTTACAAAAACTTCGGTGCGAATATCCACACCCAAACGTTCGAGATAATTTTTTGACTCGACTTTGGACGCATCGGTCATATTGCCAAGCGTATTTTTGGTGCCTTCAACCAAAATCACGTTAAACTTTGAAAAATCGACACCTTTATAATCCTTCGGTAAAATATTGCGTTTGATTTCCGCAAAAGCCCCGGCAAGTTCAACGCCTGTTGGTCCACCACCAACAATAACCAAATTATTCAATGCTTCACGCTCCTCTTCGGAAGCCGAAACTATTTTTTCAAAAGTTGTAATAATATGATTTCTGATGGTAATGGCATCGTAAGTGGTTTTGAGAGTGAAAGAATTTCTGCAAATATTTTGATTTCCATAAAAATTAGTTGTACAACCCATGGCCAAAATCAGAAAATCGTAATCGAATTCTCCAATATCGGTTTTTATTTTGTTTTGATCAGGATAAACAGCCGTAACTTCCGTCATGCGGACCTGTACATTTTTTCTTTCGCTAAAAACATTCCTGAGCGGGAACGAAATGCTGGAAGGTTCAATTTGTGAGGTAGCCACCTGATAAAACAAAGGCTGAAATTGATGATGATTCAGTCTGTCAATTAGTAAAATATCAAAGAGATTTTCATCCAGTTTCCTAATCAACTGAATACCGGCAAATCCACCACCAACAATGACAACTTTCATTTTTTTCATAAACCAACGTTTTTTCTATTCTTTAATCGGAACAATTTAAAATATTATGATATAACAACCGCCGGAAAAAAATTCCCTTGATTTTTTAAGTTAAAATATTTTTTTGAAAAAATTTCCAATTTTGGAAAACACGTTTTTCTATGATATCAAATTCTTAGAGGCAAACAATTACAAAGATATTTACACCATTTTCGTTTCATTTTTAACGTAAATATTTTCTTTTCCTGACAAGCTGAAACACAACACCGAAAAGCACAAAAATTACAAGCGGAAACAACACATTAATAAGTTGCCATTTCAGTTTCTGGTCGAGAACAATCTGTTTATTGAGCAAACGAAGCTTAAAGTTTTTGTTTTTCAGCTGCATCCATCCATCCTCATCAGCAAGATAAAGAACGGCATTTTCAATAAAATCCTTATTCCCGTACTGCAACCCGGTGAATCTGTCAAAACCCAAAGGCAAAGCAGCACTGTCGCCCGGAACAATGGAAATTTCATTTTTTATTATATCTCCATCAGCCACAAAAATTTGTCGGGTATTTACACTTCTGGAACGAATTTTTGAAATGTTCATCACACTGTCGGGCAACATTCGGTTGGCAAACACCGATTCAAAACTTCCTTCCAAAAGAACCCCAACAGGCACATAACCGGTATTGAAATAATTTTTGTCGCTTGCCGAAGGCATCTCCCGAAGATCAATATTGGTCGGCGTTCCAATAATGTGGGTATTGTCGGAAGTTGCCAACAGCAAAACAGCTGAAATTTCTTTGTTTTCTCCTACCAAATCGATGTTAGAGCAAAATTCTGATCGAACCGGCGGAATATTGCGCGTAATCGGATGAGCATTAGAAGTAAGCAAAAGTGGAGCAAAAAACCATGGAACCGGCTCGAAATGTGGTGTTTCTCCCGACTCAGCCACATTAACTGGCATTTGTGCACACTGCACATCTTGCAAAATAATCGGATTTATGCGAATTCCATAACGGAAAAGTTGATCGGAAAGATTTAAATCGAGCGGAATAGCCGGCGACATACCGGAAACCGAAAAATTTTCTTCTGCCACGCGCACGCCGTCAATCAGCCAAAGAACTTTTCCACCATTCATAATGTACTGATCGATAATCAATTTTTCCTTTTCACTGAAAGGATTTTGAGGTTTGGCAATGATAACTACTTTATAAGGACTGAGAATGGCAGCATCATTTCCTAACCTTCCACGATCAATTTGAAAATAACGGCTCAATGATTTGCTGATGTCATAAGTAGCCTCTTCAGATAATTCGTCATGGCCTTCCAGAAAGGCAATTTTTTCAACTTCGGTACTCACCAGACGGCGCACTGCATCCGTAATTTCATATTCCAGTTCGATGATGGAAATATTCAAATTCTCATCCCCAGAGTTGCCCCGAATATTTTTTAACAAATTCACCGTAACTTTTTTCCCTTTGTATTCCATTTCCAACCACGGAAAAATGGTTTTCTGAATTATTTTTCCGTCATCATCGCGTTCATATACATTGGTAGGAATCAACCCGCGCGATGCGAGTTCGGCATAATATTTTTCTCTTTCCTCTGGTTTGGCAACAGACGAAGGATCCTCAAATTCGATTTTTATAGGTTTGGAACTGTATACTTTAAGTTCTTCCAGCATTTCTACCGTCGATTTTTTCAGCCTTAAGAAACCGGAATTGAGGTTGCCATCGAGATAAATTTTCACTTTCAATGGAGAATCAAGTGTTTTCATTAATTCTTTTGACTGTTCCGACAAACTGTAGCGTTTCTCAGAAGTCAAATCCAACCTGAAACGGATAAAGGAAAGCGCCAGCGCCAACAGCAAAAAACCTATCCAAAAAAACAACTGTCTGTGATGAATTGTGTTACGCATGTTCTAAAAGATTCATCAGAAAAAACCGTGAAGAAATTCGGATGCAAAATTAATCATTTACTTTCAGCAAAAACGCATCCGGAAGAAATTTGTCATTCAGAATCTTTTTCTTACCAGCACTTTCAAACCGCCGGTAACAACCCGTATATTTATTTCCTTTCCTTCTTCATACGGTTCACCATCGTAATGAAAAGGACCCGGCGCAGGACGAAAAACTGTAATTTCGTTCGTTCTGAAAGTATTGATAAACAAGTCGTTGCTTATGGTTTTGGTGAAAAGTTGCAAAGCAAGTGTAGGCAAGGCAATGATAGGAAAATTGCTCATAATGGACACATCAAGCCGTCCATCCTGAACGCTCGCTTTTGGGGCAATATATACATTGTTTCCCCATTGAGAAGCATTGGCCACGGTCATAAGAAAAGTTTTGGTAGTAAAATCGATGTTTTTTCCAATGATACGATAGTTTTCGGAATGATATGCAAAATAGCCTTTCACAATTTTTTCCAGATAAGCTACAATCCCCCTGCGATGACCTTTTGCAAACTCGGCAGCAATATAAGCATCAAAACCTGTTCCGCATGTGCAGAAAAAAGGGCGTTGATTTACCAATCCGTAATCAATGGAAATTTCCTCCGAGAAATTAATCAATTGAATGGCTTTTCGAATATTCATTGGGATTGCCAAATGTCGTGCCAGTCCATTGCCCGAACCAATTGGTAAAATTCCCAAGGACACTGATGTTTGAACCAGTCCGCGAGCAACTTCATTTATAGTGCCATCTCCACCGACCGCCACCACGCTATCGTAACCTTTCGCAGCAAAATCTCTTGCCAGTAAGCTTCCATGACCCCTATAGTCGGTAAACATAACAGTTGCCTCAAACAAATCACTGTTTAATTCATCGTGGATATGCTGCGGAATAAAGGACTTCGTCCTCGAACCGGCCATTGGATTAATAATGAAAGCAATTTTCTTTTTCATAACTGAAAATTTGCATTCAAAAACGGCTGCGAAGTTACAAAAAAGTATTAAACTGCAAAATTTATCGATAATTATGCAACACAAAAAAAATTTTTTGCTAAAAAAGTCGTAACTTTGTAATTCCATTTCTCCTGACCACAAAATACTATCCGGAGACGTTCAATTACAACGAAAAATATATTAATAACCAAACATTAGTGAATGAAAAAGGGGAAAACAGTATGGAAAGTTTTCCACCAACAAATTAAAAAAATATGTCGAAAAAAACAAATAGAAATACAAGTACGCGGATTCCGCGTAAAGAATTGATAAACGCCATCAGCGATATTTTCAATCAGCACCCAGGCGAAACCTATAATTACCGTCAGATAGCCAAAATGCTGAATATTGACAACAATTCGCAACAGCAATACATACGACAACTATTGGAACAATTGGCTGATGAAGAATTTATTACGGAAATATCCAAAGGACGTTTTAAAGCCAACTTCCCGAACGGAAACAGCATAACCGGAACCATCGACCGGCATGGCGTTAAAACTTATGTAATTCCTGACGATGGCGGAGAAATGATTTTTATTCCCGAACGTAAAACCAACCACGCCCTGCTAAACGATAAAGTAAAAGTGATTCTGTATGCACGACGAAAAGGACAACAGCAGGAAGGAGAGGTGGTAGAAGTTTTGCAGCGCGCTCAAGACACTTTCGTAGGTACGTTGCAGGTTTCGGAAAATTTTGCCTTTTTGGTGGTGGACAACCGCATTATGACCAGCGATATATTTATTCCCAGGAACAAATTAAACGGCGGAAAAAATGGTCAGAAAGCAGTAGTAAAGCTTATGGAATGGCAACCCGATCTGAAAAGTCCTGTAGGCGAAGTGATTGATGTTTTAGGTGATAAAGGCAACAATAACACCGAAATGCACGCTATCCTGGCCGAATTTGGTTTACCTTACAAATATCCTGTTGAAGAAGAAAAAGCAGCTAAACAAATTGATGACGGTATTACTCCCGAAGAAATTGCAAAAAGACTCGATATGAGGGATATAACCACTTTTACTATCGATCCGCGCAATGCCAAAGACTTTGACGATGCCCTTTCCATCAGAAAACTCGACAACGGAATTTGGGAAATTGGCGTTCATATAGCCGACGTTACCCATTACGTTCAGCCAAAAACTATTATCGATCGCGAAGCTGAAAAAAGAGCCACCTCTATTTACTTGGTGGACAGAACTATACCCATGTTGCCCGAACACTTATCTAACGGAATTTGCTCACTTCGCCCGAATGAAGAAAAACTGACTTTTTCTGTCGTTTTTCAAATCGACGAAAATGCTGATATAAAAAGCTACGAAATTGTTCATACCGTTATCAAAAGCAATCGCCGATTTACTTACGAAGAAGTTCAGGAAATTATTGAAAGCGGGAAAGGTGATTTTGCTGAAGAAATACTCCAATTGAATAAAATTGCTCAAATTCTTCGAAAAAGACGTTTCGAGAACGGCGCCATTGCTTTTGAACGCACTGAAGTACAATTTGAAATCGACAAAAATGGGCGACCAATTTCGGTTTATTTTAAAGAGCAAAAGGAATCGCATCAATTGATTGAAGAGTTTATGCTGCTCGCCAACCAAACGGTGGCCACACACATTGGCAAACCGGCCAAAGGCAAAAAAGCCAAAACATTTGTTTATCGTGTTCATGAAGTACCAAATCCTGACAAACTGCGCGATTTTTCTGCGTTTGTTAAAAAATTTGGTTATCATCTCAAAACTTCCGGCAAACAAACCTCTGTTTCACAGGGAATCAACAAACTGTTGGATGAAGTTCAAGGGAAAAAAGAACAAAACCTGATAGAAACACTGGCTATCCGCTCCATGTCCAAAGCAGTCTATTCAACCAACAATGTCGGTCATTATGGACTTGCATTCGATTATTATACGCATTTCACCTCTCCCATTCGCCGATATCCCGATATGATGGTACATCGCCTGCTCGACAGGTATTTGGCCAATGGAAAAAGCGTGAATGCCGAGGAATGGGAAGAATACTGCCGACACAGCTCAGACATGGAACAACTGGCAGCCAAAGCCGAACGCACTTCCATCAAATACAAACAGGTTGAATTTATGTCCGAAAGGATTGGAAAAATTTACGATGGCGTCATTTCCGGCATAACCGAATGGGGAATTTACGTAGAAATAATTGAAAACAAATGCGAAGGAATGATTCCTATTCGCGATTTGGACGACGATTACTACATTTTTGACGAAAAAAATTATTGCCTCACCGGTAAAAGATACCATAAACGTTATCGATTGGGAGACGAAATCAAAATTAGAGTTGCTAAAGCCAATCTCGACAAAAAAGAGCTCGATTTTGCGCTGGCTGACAACTCCAGAAAATAGCGGGAAAAATTGTTAAAAGAGAACGAAACATACAATCGTTTTCACACTGAACTTTATACCTCTAAAAATTGTATTTACTAATCGAACTTGCATTAAGTAGTTGAATCTACCCCAAAGATTTTTTTAGAATTTTTCTTTGCTCATTTTAAAAATAAACTTTATCTTTGCACTTCGAAAAAGGCCCCGTGGCTCAACTGAATAGAGCATCTGACTACGGATCAGAAGGTTACAGGTTTGAATCCTGTCGGGGTCACTTCTTTTTAAAAAAGCTGTCTTTCAATAAAATGAAGGACAGCTTTTTTTGTAACTGAAACGAAATCGGCAAAATAAAATTTTTTTGAGCCGATAAACATCAATGAGGCCTTATTTTTTTCTGTAAATGCCAATATCGTTCATTGACGCAGGGTCTTCTATGGGTTCGATATGAGTAGAAACCGTTACCGGAACATCGAACATGCTTTCTATAAATTGCTCTATTTTATCTGCATAATCGTGTCCTTTTTGCACTGTCCAGTTTCCCGGCACCAGCAGATGCACCGATATAAACATGCGTTGTCCCGCCTGACGTGTCATGAGAGAGTGATACTCTATTTTTTCATCCTTGAAAGAATCCAGATAAGCCGAAATTTTTTTTAAAGCATCTTCCGAAATGGAGGCGTCCATCAATCCATTGGCAGAACGACTAATAAGCCGATACCCGGTATAAATAATATTGATGGCGACCAGCATGGCAATGATTGGGTCTAAAATGTAAATACCCGTAATTTTTACTATCAAAATAGCAGCAATTACGCCTGCTGAAGTCCACACATCAGTCATTAAATGCTTACCGTCAGCTTCGAGCACAATGGAGTTACTTTTTTTCCCGTTTTTAATCAGTACAACGGCAACAACAAGATTGATCAGGGAAGCACCTACCGAAAACAAAAGACCGATATTAATATTTTCGAGTGGCTTCGGATGAAACAATCGGGGAATGGCAGACCAGATAATGCTCAGAGCAGCCAACAAAATAAGCGTTCCTTCTATAGCACTCGAAAAATATTCAGCTTTGCTGTGTCCAAATTCATGTTCTTTATCGGCAGGTTTGGCTGATACAATCAGCATAATCAATGCCACCACTGCTCCAGCAAGATTTACAAAAGATTCCAAAGCATCCGAAAAAAATCCCATTGAACCAGTCAACCAGAATGCATAAAACTTCAGCAAGATGGTTGCGATGGCTGCCGCAATGGACAAATACATGAACTTTTTGAGAGAAGTCTGAGTCATAAATTCATTTTTTTGAAAACTAACTTCAAAAATAGAAAAATTCTTTGAAAAAGTTTTCAATTTCTTTCTATAACTTTTCGATCTACACAATTTCTCATTTTTCATTTTTCAAATCAACTTGTATGTAGTAAATTTTTGTTTTGAAGGTCTCAAATTTTTGAATCTACATTTCCAAATTAGCAAAGAATTGATTTTTATTTGTCTGTGTGTAAATTGAAAATTTTCATGTAACTTTGCATCCCATAACCAAAGGAACAAAGGCATGGAAAAAAAGGGAATCAAAAAAGCATTAATCTCAGTTTATCACAAAGACAATCTGGAAGAAATAATCAAGAAGCTGCATGCAGAAGGAGTAAAATTTATTTCCACAGGAGGTACAAAATCGTTTATTGAATCGCTGGACATTTCTTGTGAAGCAGTAGAAGATTTGACCGGCTATCCTTCTATTCTTGGAGGCAGAGTGAAAACTCTGCATCCGAAAATTTTCGGAGGTATTCTTGCACGACGGGAAAATGCTCAGGATATGCTGCAAATGTCGGAATATGATATTTCAGGAATTGATTTGGTCATTGTGGACTTGTATCCATTTGAAGCCACGGTAGCAGCAGGTGCGGATGAACCTACGACGATAGAGAAAATCGATATTGGAGGAATTTCGCTTATACGTGCTGCTGCAAAAAATTTCAAGGATGTGGTTGTCATCGCCTCCAAAGAGCAATACGAACCTTTTCTGGAAATTCTAAACAGTAGTGGCGCACAAACTTCCATTGAAGAACGCCGATGGTTTGCCAAAGAAGCTTTTGCAGTTTCTTCTCAATACGATGCAGCCATTTTCAATTATTTTGATGAACCCTATCAAAGTGCTTTTCGGTGGTATGAAAATCATCCAAAAGTTTTGCGTTATGGAGAAAATCCGCATCAACGCGGAATATTCTTTGGAAAATTCAACGACCTGTTTGAGCAACTTCAAGGGAAGGAAATTTCCTATAACAATCTGCTCGACATTGACGCTGCAGTAAATCTCATCAATGAATTTGAAGAAATAACCTTTGCCGTTCTCAAGCACAACAATGCCTGCGGAATTGCCTCACGTCCATCCCTTTTGGAAGCATGGAAAGCTGCGCTGGCAGGCGATCCTGTTTCTGCATTTGGCGGAATACTCATTACCAATGCCATTATCGATAAAGAAACAGCACTGGAAATCAACAAAATATTTTTTGAAGTTATCATTGCTCCCGATTATGACCTGGAAGCCATTGAAATTTTAAGTCAAAAGAAAAATCGTATTATTTTGATTATGAAAAATAATACGCTGCGTCCAAAACAATTCCGCTCATTGCTGAATGGAGTGCTTATGCAAGATAGGGATTCACATACCGAAACAGCAGCCGACTTAAAGGTGGTTACCGAAAAATCTCCTTCCGAGACTGAAATTGAAGATTTGCTTTTTGCAAATAAAATTGTAAAACATTCAAAGTCTAATGCTATTGTGCTGGCAAAAAACAAACAATTGTGTGCCAGTGGCGTTGGACAAACGTCGAGAGTTGATGCGCTGGTTCATGCCATCGACAAGGCACGTTCCTTCGATTTTGATTTGGAAGGCGCTGTGATGGCTTCCGATGCCTTTTTCCCATTCCCCGACTGTGTTCAAATAGCGCATGAAGCTGGAATTGTTTCCGTAATTCAACCGGGCGGGTCCATCAAAGATAAAGATTCCATTGATTACTGTAACCAAAATGAGGTTTCGATGGTATTTACTGGATACAGGCATTTTAAGCATTGACAATCACAAATAATTTTTTCGAAAAACTTTTTTAAAACATAAATACACAAAAAAATGGGTTTTTTTTCATTTACACAGGAAATAGCCATCGATTTAGGCACTGCTAACAGCATTATCGTCTATAACGATCAGATAGTAGTGGACGAACCATCCGTTGTGGCTTTGGACAAACGTACCGACAGGTTGATTGCTGTAGGAGAACGTGCACGCCAAATGCAGGGAAAGGAGAACGAGTCGATTCGCACCATACGACCTTTACGCGACGGCGTAATAGCTGATTTTTATGCTGCGGAAATGATGATTCGGGGACTTATCAAAATGATTCCTTCTAAAAACCGTTTTTTCACTCCTTCCTTAAAAATGGTGGTGGGCATTCCATCAGGAAGCACTGAAGTAGAAATGAGAGCTGTCAGAGATTCTTCGGAACATGCCGGTGGACGGGAAATATATATGATTTACGAACCTATGGCTGCCGCTTTGGGAATTGGAATTGACGTGGAAGCTCCGGATGGCTGCATGGTGGTAGATATTGGCGGTGGAACAACAGAAATAGCCGTAATCTCATTGGGCGGAATTGTATTGAACAAATCCATTCGAATTGCCGGAGATGATTTGACCGATGATATTGTGGAATATATGGGACGCATGCACAATATAAAAATTGGCGAACGTACTGCCGAACTGATAAAAATCAATGTTGGTGCTGCATTGACTGATTTGGAAGATGCTCCGGAAGACTATATTGTTCGCGGACCCAACAGAATGACGGCTTTACCCATTGAAGTTCCTGTATCCTATCAGGAAATTGCACATTGTCTCGAAAAATCAATTTCAAAAATTGAAGCTGCCATTTTGAGCGCATTGGAACTGACTCCTCCCGAACTGTATGCCGACATTGTACAGCATGGCATTTTCCTTTCGGGTGGCGGAGCATTGCTGCGCGGGTTGGACAAAAGACTGACGGACAAAATCAATATTCCTTTTCATATTGCCGATGATCCGCTTCATGCAGTAGCACGCGGTACGGGAATTGCTTTGAAAAATGTTGATAAATTCTCTTTCTTGTTAAGATAAAACTGTTAATATTCGATTCTGCCGGACGATAAGAATATTTTTTTGATATTGTCCATAAGAATCGGATATTTTTGTGTATTGCAGAAGAAAGCCGCAAAGATTAAAAATTTCTTATGAAAAATCTCATCAATTTTTTGATTCATCATAGCGGATTTTTTGTATTCTTGCTGTTGGAAATCTTTTCTTTGATATTGGTTTTCAATAGCAGAGATTATCAGAAAAGTGTATTTCTTTCTTCCAGCAACGCGGTAGTTTCATCTTTCTACAACTGGAACAATTATATTGTCGGTTTTTTCAATTTAAGCAAATCCAATCAGCAATTGGCCGAAGAAAACACACAACTCAAAAATCAGTTGCTCGAATTGCAAAATAAATTGGAAGCTTTGCAACCGTCAGTGTCGGATTCGCTATCATACAAAATTCCACCCGAAAAACAATACCGGTTTATTGAAGCCAAAGTTATCAACAATTCCACCAATAAACTGCAAAATTATATTACACTGAACAAGGGAGCTTTGGATGGCATCAAGCCAGATATGGGAGTCATCAACGACGAAGGAGTAGTAGGGATAGTAAAAAATGTTTCTCAGCATTTTTCCGTTGTCATTCCGGTGTTGAATCCCAAAATTCAAATTAATTGCAAATTTAAGCGAAACAATTACATTGGTTCGCTTGTGTGGGATGGGAAAGACTATCGCTTTGCCACGTTGACTGATATTGCCCGCCACGTACCGATAAAAATGGGTGACACATTGGTTACGAGTGGATTAACAACTACCTTCCCTGAAGGAATCCCTGTAGGAACCATAGAAAACTTTAACCTGAAAGAAAGCGATGCCTATTATGAAATTAAAGTTAAGCTGGCAACAAATTTTCGTACCCTTTCTTATGTTAAGGTGATTGATTTCAAAAATGCCGGCGAATTGCAGGAGCTTGAAAAAACAGCATACGAAGAATAAAGATGGCAATAACGGTTTTTCAAAATATTATTCGTTTTGTTTTACTGATGATTATTCAGATTTTTGTGCTGAACAACATTCAGTTAAGCGGTTACATCAATCCCTATATTTACATTCTTTTCATCCTTTCGTTACCCTATCGTACGCCACAGTGGCTTACCCTGATTCTTGCTTTTGTAACTGGACTCGTTGTGGATATTTTTCTCAACACAATGGGAACTCATGCCTTTGCTACCGTTCTGATGGCTTTCACCAGAAACGGAATCATCAATATGATTACCGATTTCGAAAAGGATGAAAATCCAACTCCCTCTTTCTATACTTTTGGTGTTGGTGTATACATCAGATATGTCGTATTGTTGGTGTTTATCCATCATTCTGCCCTGTTTTTTCTGGAGGCTTTTTCACTGGCTCACTTTGGCATTATTATCGAAAAAATTCTTTTTAGCTCAGTTATTTCAATTCTGCTAATTTTGGGTATTCAATCGCTGAAGAAAAAATAATCAATGATAAACGATTCTTTACAGAACAGAAAATATGTAATTACAGCCATCATATCTGTAGTGATTGCTGTGTATATCATTCGTTTGTTCTCTATTCAGGTGGTGGAAACAAAATATAAGCAGGGAGCAGCCAGCAATGCTTTTCTGAATAAAACACTTTATCCTCCCAGGGGCTTGATTTATGACAGAAACAACAATTTGCTGGTATACAACAAACCTGCCTATGACATAGCCGTCATCATTCGTGAAATTCATGATTTGGACACGTTGGCATTTTGTCGTGCACTGAATATCGACAAACAGTTTTTCATAAAACGAATGGCAGAGATCAAAGATAGGAAAAAGAATCTTGGTTATTCTGCCTATACTCCTCAATTGTTTATGACTCAACTCGATATTCGGGACATTGCTACTATCCAGCAAATGATGTACAAATTTTCGGGATTTTACATCCAAAGCCGAACTTTGCGTGAATATACTTATCCTTATGCCGCACACGTACTGGGAAGTATTGGAGAAATTTCGCAATCGCGATTGGATGAAGACAATTACTACGTTAAAGGAGATTATGTAGGAAGAGACGGGCTGGAATATACTTACGAAAAAGATCTCAGAGGAGAAAAGGGAGTTGAAGTATTGCTGCGTGATGCTAAAGGCCGAATAAAGGGAAAATACGAAAACGGAAAACATGATGTGGCACCCAAAGCAGGAAAAAATCTCATTACAACGCTTGATATAAAGCTTCAAATGTTGGGAGAACAGTTGTTAAACGGAAAAATTGGCGGAATTGTGGCCATTGAACCCAAAACCGGCGAAATATTGGCTATGGTTTCCAGTCCAACTTTCAATCCTTCTTCATTGGTAGGAAGACAACGAACAAAAAATTACATTCAACTTGTTTCCGATCCGGCTAAACCTTTGCTAAACCGTTCTACACAAGCCCAATACTCACCCGGTTCAACTTTTAAAACCATTCAGGCGCTGGTATGCCAGCAAATGGGAGGAATTGATACGAAAACGCTTTTCCCGTGCAACGGCCCGGAATCTTATCCTATCAAATGTACCCATCATCACGGTTCTCCGGTAAATCTGCTTAACGGTATAGAGCAAAGTTGCAATCCTTATTTCTGGGGAGCTTTTCGCACCACATTGGAAAAAGACGGATATGGAGAGAAAAACAAAAATTTTAAGCGAAATTATCAAATCTGGCGCAGTTATGTTTTAAATTTCGGATTTGGGAAAAAATTCACCGATGGCGATATTTATCAGCAATCTTCGGGTAATATTCCAACCGAAAAATATTTCAACCGCTATTTCGGGGAAACAGGCTGGCGAGCCTTAACCATCCGATCTTTGGCTATCGGGCAGGGAGAAATTCTCGTTACTCCTCTTCAGTTGTCAAATGCCATGGCTATTATTGCAAACAAGGGATATTACATCACTCCTCATCTCAACAAAGCCGATTCGTTATTAAAAAGAGTTCATAGAACCAGCGTGGAAAAGAAGTATTTCGACATAGTAGATGAAGGAATGTGGCGAGTTTGCGAATTTGGAACAGCCCGACACTACAAAGTTCCCAATATGAGCATGTGTGGAAAAACAGGAACGGTTCAAAACAGTCGGGGAAAAGACCATTCGATATTTGTAGGATATGCACCAAGAGAAAATCCACAAATTGCAATAGCCGTTGTGGTAGAAAATGCCGGATTCGGTGCAACATGGGCACTGCCAATTGCCAGTTTAATGATTGAACAATATATAAACGGGAAAATAGAACGTACAGATTTGCTGGAACGAATTACCATTACAACTTTTTCGGCTTCTGCAACAAGAAAAATAAATAAAACCAATCTTACTGATTCTATCAATGGCCAGGACTTCTAATATTAAATACGACTGGACAACCATCATTTACTACGTACTGCTCGTTTTTATGGGTTGGCTTAGCATTTATGGGGCAAGTTACGACTTCGAGCATCCGGGAATTTTGGATTTCAGTCAGCGCGCAGGGAAACAATTTATCTGGATACTGACGGCATTTGGTATTGCAGGCATTCTTTTGCTAATTGATGGCCGCATTTACAATTATTTCAGTTATGTGATTTACGGATTCACTATTTTATTGCTTATCGCCACAATTTTCGTTGCTCCCGACATCAAAGGTTCGCGTTCGTGGATTGTCATAGGTCCCATTAGCTTTCAGCCGGCCGAAATTGCTAAAATGGCCACAGCTCTGGCTTTGGCCAAATTTATGAATACTTATGGTTTTAAATTGCGGTCGTGGAAAAACATGATTCCTTTGTTAATAATCATATTTATTCCTATGATTCTCATCTTGCTGCAAAACGAAACCGGATCGGCTTTGGTTTTTCTGTCATTCTTTCTTATGTTTTATCGGGAGGGAATGAATGGAATTATTTTACTGATTGGCGCTTTGGCTGCACTTTTCTTTGTTGTAGTTATTCGGTTCAGCATTGTTCCCATTTCAGCCGGAACAGGAACGCTGGGAATTGTGTTGGCTATGACGTTAATTATTCTCGGACAGTTTATCTATGCCTATTTTTTTGTTAAAAACAAAAAAGAAGCGCTTTATTTGTTGGGTGGAACTTTATTGGTGGCTCTTATTTCCTATCTGGTCAGTCTTAAATTTCGGGTAAATTTCAATTCGGTGGCTTTTTTCACAGTGCTGGCTTCCTGCATATACTGGATGATGATGGAATTAAAATTTCGCCATAAAAAATTCCTTTATCTTTCCCTTATTTCATTTGGATTCTTACTTTTCAGTTTCTCGTCCGATTATATTTTTGAAAAAACGCTCGAACCCCATCAACAAACACGCATCAAAGTTTTGCTGAACATGGAAAATGATCCTATGGGAGCGGGTTATAATATCAATCAATCCAAAATCGCCATTGGCTCAGGCGGCTTTTGGGGAAAAGGTTTTTTGAATGGCACGCAAACCAAATTAAAATACGTTCCGGAACAGGATACCGACTTTATTTTCTGTACCGTTGGAGAAGAACATGGCTTTGTCGGCTCCACAATAGTACTTATTTTATATTGGCTTTTTCTGATAAGATTGATAAATATAGCTGAACGGCAACGAGAAACTTTTAATAGAGTATATGCGTATTGTGTAGTCAGTATTTTCTTTTTCCACATTATGGTCAACGTTGGGATGGTGCTTGGTATTATGCCTGTTATTGGGATTCCTTTGCCATTTTTCAGCTATGGTGGTTCTTCCTTGTGGGGATTTACAATTCTTCTTTTTATTCTTCTACGACTCGACGCTTCAAGATTCGAACACATTCGGTGATGCCAAATCAATAATATTTTTCTTATCTTTACACCGATAATATAGTTGCTTCTTGATTGTTTTTATAAAATCCATTAAAAACAAAGCTATGAAAAAGTTATTCACCATTACATTGTCGCTTGTTCTCATATCGTATTCTATGAAAGCGTCTTCACAAAAATTTGAAAGAGATGCATTTCCCACTTCTGCAGGAAATTTAACTATTACATTTATTGGGCATGGAACTTTGATGTTTGAAATCAACAATAAAGTGATCCATATTGACCCAACAGTTATGTTTGCTGATTATTCAACCCTCCCAAAAGCCGATTTAATATTAATAACACACGAACACGCCGATCACTTTGATGTAGCCACTATCAACAAAATCAGTAAAAAGGAAACCGAAATCATTCTTACCCAAACTTGCAAAAATCAACTGCAAAAAGGAAAAGTCATGAAAAACGGAGATACTTACGACTGGCAGAAACTTATTCACATTCAGGCTGTTCCGGCATATAACATTCAACACAAAACAAATACTGGCGAACCATTCCATCCCAAAGGAAAAGGAAACGGATACGTATTGACATTCGGGAATTTTAAAGTTTATGTGGCCGGTGATACCGAAAATATTCCTGAGATGAAATCGTTGAAAAACATCAATGTGGCCTTTCTTCCCATGAATCTCCCTTACACAATGACGCCAAAAATGGTAGCCGAAGCTGCTCTTAGCTTTATGCCAAAAATTTTATATCCTTATCATTATGGGAATACCAATACAAACGAATTGGTAAATCTGCTGAAAAACAGACCCGAAATTGAAGTGCGAATTCGCAAATTGAATTAGTGTTGATTTGTAAAAAATGTATTTTTTCTAAACAAACAATATTGTTTCACAAATTAAAAAATCAATTCCATGAAAAACAGAATTGTTGAAGCATCCATTATTGCTATAGGAATAATTTTTCTGGGGCTGTTTATTCGAAGCGGAATCAAAATCTTCTCACAAAAAGACCGCGCTGTAGAAGTTAAAGGGCTTGCCGAGATGGAAGTCCCTGCCAACAAGGTAATTTGTCCTATTCTTTACAAGGATTTGGGAAATGATCTTGCTCAGCTTTATGTAGATTTGAATAAAAAGAATCAAGCCATTATTTCCTTTATAAAGGAAAACGGCATTCAGGAGAATGAAATATCTGTTTCAGCGCCGGAGATTGTTGACAGGGAAGCCGAGAGATTTACAGAAAACAAATCGCCTTACCGATACAATTTGACTTCCGTCATTACTGTCAGCACCCAAAATGTTGACAAGGTTCTTGCTTTGATGTCGCGTCAGGCTGAACTTCTTAAACAAGGAATTGCCGTTACTGTAAACAATTACAGCGTCCGATACGAATATACGAAACTGAATGAAATCAAGCCCCAAATGATTGAGGAAGCTACTAAAAACGCACGAAAAGCAGCCGAAAAATTTGCCAAAGATTCAGGAAGCAAATTGGGAAAAATTAAAAGCGCCACGCAAGGTCAGTTTATTATTTCCGACAGAGACGAAAATACACCCTATATCAAAAATATTCGTGTGGTTTCTACCATTACTTATTACCTGGAAGATTAGGAAAAAACGCGAACGCTTAATTTTTTCCTTTACTGCTCTCAAAGCAGAAGAGGGTGTCCCAAAAGGACACTTTCTTTTTTAGATTAAGCAGCTAAATCAAAGGCTAAATTTTGATTTGGGATAATTTGTTTTTAGTTTTTTGCAATGAAAGGAAAATAACAATAGCAATAAACGTATTTATCAACCATTTTTTGTCGATTTGCTGATTTTTTTGCTCTTTTTCGGCTCGTTTGTTTATTTTACGGTATAATTTTCCTATGTTGAATGCTGTGGCAAAGAGAGCAAAATCGGCTTTTACTTTTTCCTGTCCAAAATGTCGGAATCGAATATAGGCTTTATCATATTTCATTTGTCCGAACACCGCTTCCGGTTC
>Ga0208826_1000762_pt1 | contig 31223 bp, 36 predicted proteins | sample AD_UKC115_MetaG_FD_184451 | JGI IMG/M metagenome (GOLD analysis project Ga0208826, IMG submission 184451) | Active sludge microbial communities of municipal wastewater-treating anaerobic digesters from Hong Kong - AD_UKC115_MetaG (SPAdes)... | ecosystem: Engineered > Bioreactor > Anaerobic >...
GCTCTAAAAGTACGAATCCCCCGGCTTTCGCCGGGGGAACCGCACACTGCTTGTACTACTTGAACTACGCCGCGATCGCCTCTTGAAGTGTGGCGACGTTGTCGTCGTAGTTCTCCGTGAAACCCCCGTGAGTGCCGACAATGTCGAGCACACGGAGGCCGGGGACTCCCTCGAGATAGATGTTGGACGCCAGCGGTTGCACCACGGTGTCGTTCTTCTCGAGATACCGGATATACACCACCGGCACACCGTCGAAGGCTCCCTGCGGAAATACTTCCTTGCCGGCCGCGATCATGTCTGCCGTCTCGCTGTAGAACATCGAGAACTTGTGGCCGCTCAGGTTGCGCTTCGCCGACTGCTTCACCCACTTGAAGTACTCGTCGGCCGACATATCAGTGCGACCGAGGAGCATCTGCAGGTTCTTGCTGCTGGGCACGGTGACGTTCTCCCGCTTCGGGAGCATCATCGTGAGCAACTTTACAACCGGCTTGTACACAACGTTCGTGGACGCACCGGCCGTGAATCTGAAAAGCCCCACAATGATCTTCGGCACCGTCTTCATGGTCGACACCCCATACGGGGCGTCGTGCAGGATGACGCGCGAAAACTTCTTGCCGATGCCCTTGAGCCACAGGTTCACGTAGAGGGCATGCTGGCCACCATGGCTGATGCCATTGTAGACGACCTCGTCGTACTCGGTCAGAAGCCTCTCGGCGAACTCGGCAATCCACTTGGCAGACCGTTCCCGGTCATAGCGCAGACCGCCGTACTCGATCGGGTAGATGTCGTAGTCCCGTTCGATCACGGGGAACATCGGCTCGAACTGATTACGTCGCGCAAAGATTCCGGGGTCGATCAAGTAGGCCTTGCGAGCCCGCTTGTCGAGCGTGATCCGCGAGGTCTTGCGCTGGTACATGGGGCAGTAGCTGTCGCGCTGAACCTCGCTGTACTGCCAAGCAGCCGACGAACGCGTGGCCTGAAAGACCACAACCTCGGACTTTATGACAGCACTGTTCGGGTCATTCGCGACCAGCACTGCGTCGACCACGAATGGCACGACAACAATCATGGCAATCACGATGATTGCCGTAACCAAAAGCACCCACACAGTCATCACCCCTCTCAGGGATAGTAGTTACATTAAGGTGCGGTTTATCTAAGCGTATAGGACGCTTATGTTCATAATTGTATCATAAATTCAATAAAAATGCAATACCTGCCAGAGGTAACTACGCGCTAATCGTCGTCCCAATTGGCTCGCCAGCAATCGCACGGGCGATGTTGCCTTCTTGCAGTAGCTCAAACACGACTATCGACTGATCGTGGTCATGAGCAAGGGCAATTGCCGCTTTGTCCATCACCTTGATGCCTGGCCGCTCCACCGCCTCTTGCAGCGTCAGGGCATCGTAACGAACCGCATCGGGGCTGGTGGCTGGATCTCTGTCGTATACACCGTCCACCTTTGTCGCCTTCAGGATCACATCGCATTCAAGTTCAAGCGCTAAGCTTACTGCCGCCGTGTCGGTAGTGAGGTAGGGGCGACCAATGCCTCCGGCTACTATCACCACGCGCTTTTTGTCGAGGTGACTTAGCGCACGCCTATGGGTAAACTGATCAGCTACTTGATCGGCCTTAACGTTCGTAAGCGCACGCGCAGGTACGCCATGCGTGTTTAGTACATCGGCAAGTGCCAAGGCATTCATAATCGTCGCCAACATACCAATATTATCGGCCGTCACGCGCTGCACGCCTCCGCCCACTAGCTGTGCTCCACGGGCATAGTTACCGCCACCGATCATCAGCACAATTTCGGCCGAGTCGACTTTTTGCAGCTCCCCAGCAATCCATGCCGCCCGTTCGGCGTCGAATCCACCGTCAAATTTACCCTGTAGTTGTTCCCCTGAAAGTTTGAGTAGTACACGTTTATACATTGCCATTTAGTATAGCAAACAGCTCGCGGTGATAAAATGTACTAAGTGACTCAACACCTACTACACAGCACTGTTTCGGGGCAGGGCAAGACGATTGTCATGCTGCATGGCTATTTGTCGTCTGGGCAGTATTTCAAACATATCCGCAAGGAACTCGAGCAAGACTACCAGGTCATCACGCTTGATCTGCTGGGCTTTGGCCGTTCGCCAAAACCAAAGGTAGCCTACACCTACAACGACCATATTGCTGCGATTCACCACACACTAGCGGCGCTAAACGTTCACGAGCCATTTGTATTGCTTGGCCACTCTATGGGCGCGCTCATCGCACTACGCTATGCCACACAGTATGGCGATAGTATTCGCAAGTTGCTCCTCTTTAATCCGCCGCTCTTTACCGACCGCTCGCAAATGATCACCGAGCATAAGGCAACTGGCCGCCGTTACCGTGTTTTGCTGTATTCGCGTGGGCGGCACATATATTGGCTTACGCTGCGGCTCCTACCACGAAACAAGTCCAAGCGCCGAGCAGCCATCAGTTTTAGCGACATCATCAGTATGTCGCCCGCTGCTCGTGAAGGCTCGTACAAACACGTGCTCGGTGGAGCAACCGTGTTTGCTGATCTGCGCAAAACCACCATGCCAACACTGCTCGTAAACGGTCGTTATGACCGTGCTGTTTATCTGGAAAACATGCAAGGTGTATCGCTCCCGTCGAATGTGAAGGTCAAAACCATAGAATCAGGCCACCACCCACTCGTACGCAATGTCGAGCTAGGCCAAGCGCTTATACGGTCATATCTGTTAAAATAGGTGATCATGGCCAAGCCTAAAAAGAAATCTGTCAAGCAAGCACCGTCCGCCGTCATCAACCGCCGAGCACGGTTTGATTATGAGTTAGGTGATGAGCTGACAGTAGGCCTAAGCCTAAGTGGCCCCGAAGTCCGTGCCGCACGCGATGGTCACATACAGCTCAAAGGCTCATTTGTGACCGTGCGAGCAGACGAGCTATGGCTCAACAACGCTAGTTTTAGTTTGCAACTCAACAAGCGCGGTGAACCTGGGGCACGCACAATCGACACTGAACCGCGCAAACTACTAGCGCATCGCAAACAGATCGATCAACTGCAAGTTCGCAAAAAAGAAGGTTTGACTATCGTGCCTACACGGCTGCTCACAAAAGGCCGCTATATCAAACTGGTGATAGCACTGGGCAAAGGTAAGAAAACGTATGATAAACGAGAAACACTGAAGCGCCGCGACCAAGAGCGCGAAGCTCTTCGCATGATAAAAAACAATTCGTAGAAGCAGTTCTAGAGTATGCCCAGAAATGAACAATGGCGTTCGGCTGCGCCACCAAGTGGTGCAGCCGAACGCCAAACGTCCTGAGAGCTATCCGGCCGTAGCCGAGACCCCCTGCGCCAGGGCGACCCTCAACCGGCTCGGGTGAGGACCACCGGGCCACTGCGCGAGCAGGGCCTGACCGTCAACGAGCGGTATGCGCAGTACGCCACCGCCCTCGAAGTAAGCGGGTCGATCCTTGTTGTGCGACTCGATGAACACCTTGCTTGTTGTACCGTCGGCGGACTCCAGAGTGAGATCGCTGTTCTTGCGCCGGAAGCTTGGAACAAAATCGATCGGCCGTCGCTCAATCCCACGAACGATATCCGCGATCTTATTGATGCAAGTGCGGCTATTGATAGTGAAACCAGACAAGTTTCTACCTCTCTTTTGCGGTGTACAGGACTATTCGCGCTTAGTACTCTCACGAACAAATATCATTTTATAATATCTATGAGATAAGTCAAGTTTTCCAAATGTTATACTAAAATATATGAAACTCTACTCGTGGAACGTCAACGGCATCCGCGCCGTCATAAACAAAGGTGAATTTAAAAAGTTTATCGACACGTACCAACCAGACGTACTGTGCCTACAGGAAACCAAGGCCCAGCCAGGGCAGGCCGAGATTGACTTGCCAGACTACGAAGAATACTGGAACAGCGCCGAGCGCAAGGGCTACAGTGGCACAGCGATTTTTACCAAAGTGAAGCCAAAGCAAGTGATCAATGGCTTTGTAGACGGCATTTCCGAAAAACATGGTCTTACACACGACAGCTACGGCGACCCGCAGGCCGAGGGCAGGGTGATCAGCGCAGAATTCGACGATTTCTGGGTAGTCACAGTGTATACGCCCAATAGTAAGCGTGATTTGTCGCGACTGAGCCTGCGCGAAACCCAGTGGGATCCCGCGTTTTTAGAGCACGTCAAAGAGCTCGAAAAGACCAAACCGGTGTTGTTTTGCGGCGACCTCAATGTTGCTCACACCGAAATCGATCTTGCACGGCCAAAAGACAACCTGAAAAATGCCGGGTTTACTGAGCAAGAGCGCAGCGGCATGGACAACATCATTACCGCAGGGTTTACCGATACTTTTCGTGCCGAGAACCCAGACAAAACCGATGCCTACACCTGGTGGACAGCCTGGGGTGGAGCACGGGCAAAGAACGTCGGCTGGCGCATTGACTACTGGCTCGCAAGCCCCGACATTGCAAAAAAAGTCACAAATGCACAAATTCACGCCGAGCAAATGGGTTCCGACCACTGTCCGGTGAGTATTGAAATTATATAAGTTTTCTGTTATAATTATATTCGTACACCCCTGTTAAAACCAGCACTACGACGGAAGGTTTTACCGTGTCATCTGATGATGCAAAGGTGCATAATCGCCATCAAATGATGGTCGGAGTCGTACTGTGCGGCTTCATATACATAGTGATCGGCCTGCAGCTCGCGTACTACTCCCATCAGTTCCACAGTACCCCAGGCGTGTGGGCAAGTGGTTTTTTCGCTCTGTGGGGTGCGCTAACCATTGTGCAGGGCGTCATTCAGCCGTAAAACTACGACTGCGACGCATCTACACCCCGCCCAAATCGCGCGAAGAGCTCGCCCGATCTGGGCGGCTTTTCGCTTTATCATAAACAAGCAATCGCGTGGCAACTACCACTGGCGACTATCACTTCTAGCGGTGAGTGCCAGTGGCGCCGATGCTAGCCAGTCAATAAACTGCGTGGCTGTTTGGTGAGTATATTTTGAGTATTCCTCATCGCCTATCAACACATTCCCATTGCTAACGCAGAGTTGCAGTAAGGTCTCGTTGTGCTCCCACCGGTAATCTTCAGGGTAAAGAAGGCAAATCTGCCACCATTTCGAATCATCTTCCGGGTTTTCACCGTAAGATTTGTGTCGTCCGACGTATACGCCACCATGCCGCACTGGGCCCATCTGTGGCGCATCGTAGTAGGCAAGGCGCTCGGCCTGGCCATCGAAATGGTCTGGATTTTCAACGACAGACAACCATTCAACAATAGCCGTTATGTTGTCGGCCATTTGTCTCTCGAGTTGATCAATGTCATCAACTCTACGTTCAGTCTCACTCATGGATTTATTAATACATACACCGCAATATGCGTCAATCATATTCAACAATGAGGCAGTCCAATCATTAAAAGTGCAAGAATGAAAAGTAGGTTGTATAGTAATACCTAATGAGCAAGTACAAAAAAACCACGGTGGTGTTTCCGCTGCAAAACGAGCAGCTACTGCTCGGTATGAAAAAACGTGGTTTTGGCGCAGGATGGTGGAACGGTTTTGGCGGCAAGCTCGAAGCCGGTGAATCGTACGCTGCTAGTGCCGTACGTGAAACATCCGAAGAGGTAGGGCTGACCATAGACGAGTCCCACCTACGCCATGCCGCTGACATCGTATTTCGGTTCGACGGCAAGGTAGACGTCGTCACAAAGGCATACATTGCTACTGAATTCGAAGGCACCCCCACAGAGACAGAGGAGATGAAACCCCAATGGTTCCTACGGACCAAAATTCCGTACGATACTATGTGGCCTGGCGACGACAAATGGATACCTAAAATCCTCGCTAACACTACATCATTGTCACTCGGGTTCATTATTGATTTTACTGGTGATAATCAGTTTACTGCCATACAATCTGTCGATCTAAACACAATAGCGAGCTATTTCTAATGGATTTTACTTACTGGCTACGCCAAACATCCGGCAAGCCGCTCTTTCCAGACATCGAATGGAACAAGCCCGAACAGCGCGGGCAAGCAGGCAAACTAGGGGTTATAGGCGGCAACAAGCTGGGATTTTTGGCCGTAGGCGATGCCTATACCGTGGCGCAGGGAGCAGGAGTAGGGCAAGTACGAGCAGTACTTCCCGATGTGCTCAAAAAATCCGTACCCGCAACTATCACCGACATTATTTATGCACCCACAAACCCCTCTGGCAGCCTAGCCAAAGATGCCAGCAATACCATACACGCCCTTGGCGCCTGGGCCGATGCTGTGTTACTGATTGGTGACGCGGGCAAAAATAGCGAAACAGCCGTGGTGTACGAAGACTTCGTGCGCGACTATAGCGGGCTGCTTACTATCACAAGAGATAGTGTCGACCTGCTCATGAACACACCGGAGCTAGTGGTTGAGCGCCCGCAGACGCTACTGGTGGTGTCGTTTGCGCAGCTACAAAAGCTCTTTAGCCGTGTGTATTACCCCAAAATGTTGACCTTTAGCATGCAGTTGCAACAACTAGTAGAAACGCTCCATAAATTTACTATCACGTACCCTGTGACCATCGTCACATTTCATCAAGAACACATAGTCATCGCCAGCGGTGGGCAAGTGGTCACCCAGCCGTGGGATGCTCCAATGGCCATCTGGAAGGGCGCCGTCGCCACACATGCTGCAGTGTACTGGCTGTGGAATCCGTCAAAACCATTGCAAGCTGTAACCGCTAGTCTCGTCTCATGATCTTGCCTTAGCAATACAAATATGTTTTTATAGTTCAAGTGGGAGTTCTTATCAGTAATCAACCGAGGAGTTAGAATGGCTACGCATGTTGGTGTTTTCTGCGGATCAAGACCGGGCAAAAACCCGATCTTCATCGAGAAAGCACGTGAATTCGGCGAACGCTTAGCCGAAGCAGGCTTCATCCTGGTGTACGGCGCAGGCGACGAAGGCATTATGGGTGCAATCTCCGAAGCTGCACTCAGCAGGGGCGGCAAGGTACATGGCTTCATCCCGAATGACATGTACCGACGCGGCTGGTTCAAGCAGAAGTTGTCAAAGCTCGAGACCCAGCGGGATATCCATGATCGCCAAAAGCGCATGTACGCTGAATCTAAAGTGACCGTGACGCTACCGGGCGGATATGGAACACTCGTGGAGTGCCTCGAGGTACTCACATGGGCGCAACTGGGCTATCACGGAACGTCGAAGCCACATTACATCTTGAATCTCGACGGATACTACAATCCGCTCGTGGAGATGCTCTACAAGGTGGTTGATGAAGGCTTCGCTGGCTTCCGAGACTTTATGTTGTTCACCGTCGTTCACACCGTCGACGAACTGATGTCCGAGCTCGCTGCCTACAAATAACCCTGCACCAGCACGCATTAAGGAATAAAACTGCCTGCGCCGCTAGTGCAGGGAGTTTTATTTTATAAAGCAAAATCCTATATCTGGTACCGCGAGCCGGACTATCGCTCCACCTTGCTCCGCTCCTCCGTTGTCGTCAAAGAAATTGGGCAAGCCCATTTCTTTTCCTCCGCCTACGCGACCCGGCACGAGCTTGCGCTCACAAGATTTTGTTCATGCAATGGTTGCCTCGGCAACCGCCTGGCGACCTGTAATTGGTGGGCGAGGGGGGACTTGAACCCCCACTTCCTTGCGAAAACCAGATTTTGAGTCTAGCGCGTCTACCAATTCCGCCACTCGCCCATCAATTACAGGTGCAAATTTCCAATTTGCTGTCTACCAATTCCACCATCGCGGCACAAGATATAAGATTTTAATTTGCATGGCGAATTGCTTACCATTTCCACCATCACGACGAGAGTCTGTTACCTCTTTAAAGAGTTCGCTACATATTGTATACTAATTAGTAGAAGGATACCAGTGTATGCCACCAAAAAACTTCAGCTCTACCTCTGACAACGCGCAGCGTGATGCTGCGGCTAATGTGGTGCGTGGGCAGCTGGACGCACTTTATGGCTCACATCAGTCCGAGGCGCAGCCAGCCACCACACAGAATACTCAACAGCCACAGGGGGCGGCGGTGAACGATGGCGAAACACAGCGTGCCTACAGCGAAAGCACAAATACAAACAACAACGGCAATCACTGGCAGCAATACCATAGTCAGTGGCAACAGTACTACCAGCGCTACTACGAGCAGTACTACACCGGCCACCTGCACCAAGCAATGAAGCAGCAAGAAAAGGCCGCGCTCACACCCAAAGAACGCCAAGACGAAGAGCTGGTCGACCTGCGCCAAAAGATCATCAGTAAGGCCACGACTGGCGCCAAAAAGGCACGAAAGAGCCGCCATTTTATACCTATTGCCAGCGCCGTAGTAGCAGTACTGGTGGTAGCATTTTTGCAATACAACGAAGTACTCATGGCCACTGTGCAGGCTTATGTGAGTCCCGGTACGATCGATCCGCAAAACATTGTGGTTGACCCAACTGCCGACGTAAAAGTAAGCGCTGACCCAAAGCTCATCATCCCTAAGATCAACGTGGATGTGCCGGTGATTTACGGTGCCAATTATGATCATGATTCACAGATGAAAGCCATGGAAAAGGGCGTGTCGCACTTTGCTATACCAGGCGCCAATGCCGTACCAGGGCAGGTAGGTAATGCCGTGCTCTCTGGCCATTCTAGCAACGACTTGTTTGATCCTGGCGACTACAAATTTATCTTTGCACAGCTCGACAAACTACAAAATGGCGACACAATCTACGTTAACTACAACTCTGTACGCTACACCTATACTGTTACTAAAAAAGAAGTCGTGCTGCCATCGCAGGTCGACAAACTGACATACGCTACCGACAAACCAGTCCTGACGCTGATCACCTGTACGCCACTTGGCACCGCCCAAAAGCGCCTACTCGTGACCGCCGAACAAGTCTCGCCAGACCCTGCAAAAGCAACCGCTGCCAACGCACCTGCAAGTGGCAGTTCGAGCAGCGCCACCATGACAGGCAATGGCCCATCAGCACTCGAGCGACTATTTGGCGCCCGTTAGTCTAAGATCAGTCGCACGCGACTCAGATCAACACCTTTGTCGCTCTTGGTAATACCATAAAAATACTTGCCGTTGTTGGTGATCGACACCACTTGGCCTTCGACTGTTTGCATGATTGTTTGCTGGTTGGCGCCGTCAAAATCATAAATCCGCGCCTGGCCAGCATTGTCGTTCCATAGTATATATTCGTCGAGCCATTGCAATGGGCGCTCGGTCGCTGCTGGGTAGGCCCAGGTAGTGGCATCGTACTTTTTGAGCTCGATGTCGTAGGTTGCAAAACCGCCAGGCACCTGCGCAGTAACGAATCGCCCTGTGTCGCTCATAGCAAGCTGCGTGACGCCACTCGGTACCGTGACCTGAGCATACAGCACAAGACTACCTTTGCCAGACGTTGTTGGCAGATCACCGCTGTATATCACCAGATTCTGACCATGCAGCACCGACACATAGCGCTTGTTGAAATACGTTTCCATAGAAGCAAGCAGTAGCTGGCCGTCAGCAGGGTAGCTCTGAATCGTAATCGGCTGAGCAATGTCTGTTGCTGCGTATCCTACGGTGCGCTTGCCATCATCGCCTGCGGTTGTTGCATAAATAATGGTTTTTTCGTCGTACACATCAAAATTATCAACCTTCGCAATCAGCTGGCGCGAAAGCGTCTCGTCGTCCAAATTAACGCGCCGCACTATGTCGTCTGTTTGCACAAACAGCTGACGGCCGCCTTCGCCCGCAAACACCACCTTGCTTGGCGCCACACCAAACACTGTGTTGATATTCATTGATTTTGCAGGGTCTTGCCGGTCGAGCACAATCCATTCTGTCTGATCACCCATACTATGCTTTATGAGTATGGCGTCTTCGTTGTAGCTCCAGGCCTGAAGCGTGAAAGATTGGCTCACACCCTCTGCAGGCACCGTGTAGCTGCCCGCTGGTAGGGTAAGCGTGGTGTATTTCACGGTGTCGCCCTGTATATCTGCAAGCTCAAATGTAGTGCTATCGGCCGCCTCATGCAGTAGCAAAAAGTTGTGCTTTGGCGATGCCAGGCTACCACTCAGCGTACTAAATGCGCGCACTGCCTCTGGCGTAAGGGTCGTGGGTATGAGCCGCGCGTAGTTCACCCAGCCGACCTGACCAGCCGCTATGGCGATGGTCTTTTTCCATGTGCGGTAGCCACTGCGGTCAAAACTCACACTGTGGCTGCCTGTTGCAACCGTTGCCTTGGTATTGGTGCGCGAGCTAAGGGTAAGTTCGTCGAGCGTCACCGATGCGCCCGTAGGTATGCTGGCAAATTGCAACAGACCACCTTGCTCGAGCTTGCCATCGCGCTGATTAAACGAATACCCCAGTACAACAAGCATCAAAAGCGCCACAATCACTACCACGCTCGTAGTCATTACACTGTAGACAGCAACGCGCACCCACGCTTGGCGACGCTGCGAAGACGGTTGTTTCATATAGCAATAGTATATCTGTAGTCCCGCGCAAATCAAAGCCGCGACATTTTGAATTTGGCATCTTCGATGCAAAAAGTCAGTTTATCCGAGTGAATCGTATCTGTGGATACGGTGAGTGAGGAAAAGTGGCTTTTAGCCGAAGATGGTGATTCAAAACGGGGAATTTGATCTGCGCGAGACTATACCTATTGCAAAATTGGCGACCACTGCCTAAGATAATACAAGAACAACCATAAAGGGGATGAGGATGAGCACACGGGGTACGGTCACGATTAATGGTCAGCTATACGACGCGGTGACCGGATTGCCTGTCACGGCAGAGGCTGCAGCGGCAGCACTGCCAACGCGCACGGCACCAACACAGTCAACCCATTTGCACGCTCATACGCAGCGCTCTACTACGCTTAGCCGCAAGTTCACACAAAAACCCACACCAGCCCGCACGACGATCACTACTCATCATACAAAGGCTGCATCGGCAGCAGCCGTACACCATGCGGCGCGGCCAGCGGCTCATCCACAAGTGCGACGATTTGCTCCGCACCCCGTCGACGCTGTTAAGTCGATGGATATTGCCCCTGTAGCGCACCCCCATGTCACTAAAGCTCATGCTGCGTCAGCTGCCAAGGCAGCCACACCTGTCAAAAAACAGATCGCCGTCAGTCATGTCCCTGCGGCAGAGGTGAAGCGCTCAGCCATAGAAACAGCCGTGGCACACGCCGAACACACTCCCGCCAAAACCCATAAAACACCATTTTGGCAGCAAAAACAGCGCGTGACGGGTATCGTAGCGGCAACGTTTGCTATTGTGCTGCTGGGCGGTTACTTCACGTATCTCAATATGCCAAGCTTGTCGGTACGCGTAGCAGCAGCGCAAGCAGGCATCAATGCATCGTACCCAGATTATCGACCCGACGGCTACGCACTGAATGGCCCTGTGACGTATTCTGATGGTCGTGTGAGCATGAACTTCAAGGCAAATAGCAATGAGGCCAATTTTACTGTTAGCCAAAGCAAGAGTAGCTGGAATTCCGATGCCGTGCTCGACAATTACGTACAGCCGCGCGCAGGCCAAGACTACCTGCCATACACCGAACGTGGCCTTACTATCTACACGTACAACAACAACGCCGCTTGGGTAAATGGTGGCATACTATACACCATCGAAGGCGACGCACCACTAAGTAGCGAACAGATTCGCCGCATCGCCACAAGTCTCCTCTAGGCTACCTCTGTAAAACATGGTATAATTGCTGCGCATGAAAAGGTTATTCGCTCGTCGTTCATCTCGTTGGCCAATTGCTATCGACATTGCGCTTCTTGGCGTTGCGCTAGCGCTATTTACTGCTGCTATATTGCCAAACCTGAGCGCCAGTACCTATTTTGACGAAGGCTACAGCGCATTCCTTGCCAAACTCGATATTCTGAGCATGGCAGGCTATACGGCGCTCGATGTCCACCCGCCGCTGTACTACGCCGCACTGCATGTTTGGCAGGCAGTGTTTGGTTGGCACGTAGAATCGCTGCGATTCATGAGTGTCGTGTTTGGCTGGATAACGCTAGTATTCGGCTTTTTACTCGTACGACGCTGGTTTTCGCGGCAGGCCGCATGGCTGGCCGTACTGCTCATGGCAATCTCACCATTATTTATCCGCTACGGCGGTACCATGCGTATGTACACAATGGCGCTCGCCATTGCTTTTGCCGCCACTTATGTACTACTACGCGCAACACACGAAAAGGGTAAAAAGTGGTGGATCGTCTACGCAGTACTTGTCGCCGCAGGCATGTGGACGAACTATTTTACCGCGCTCGTATGGATCGCTCATCTACTTTGGATAGTATATGAATATCGTGGTCACGCTGCCATAAAAACGCAATGGATGAAGGCAACGGGGCTCGCGCTATTGCTGTATCTGCCGTGGCTACCATGGCTACTGCTTCGTTACGGCGACATCCAAACAAACGGCTTCTGGATTAAGCCGCTCTCAATCAACACACTCGCTTCTACCGTAACCCAAAGCCTCGTGTTTCGCACAGCAGCAGACACCACAAACTGGCTTGTTGTAGCCGTTATTGTGTTAATTGTAGCCGTCGCGATTGCTGGGCGTTCTGCGTATGGTCAGCTCGATAAAAAGCAGCTACCAGCATTTCGTCTGGTGCTTGCTATGAGTTCGTTGCCCGTTGTACTACTGGCGCTCATGTCGCTACCGCCACTGAGGCCATCGTACACCTACCGCTACGCGCTAGTAGCGGCCGTCACTTGCTGTGCACTTATGGGCATCATCATTGCTACTGCGCGGTTCAAGCAGCACGACGTCGCGAGGCGTAGTATGCTCGCCGTGCTCGCCATCGTCTTGCTCGGGCTAGGTACATCGCAAGTCATCGCACTTGGTAATCGCAACCTCGACACCAACTTCGAAAACAAAATAGGGCAGGTCATCCGCGATGTACAGCATTCTGGCATCAATGCGACCATGGTGGTTCGGTCACCATATACGTACTATGCCGCAAGTCTTTACAGCACAACCACACATCCTATATACGTACTCTACGGAGCCAACCTTGCGAGTGTTGGCTCCACCAAGCCGCTCTATGACCACCCTGAGTATAGTGTCAAAAATTTTGATTCGCTTAGTAGCGTATGGCTTGTCGGCGAAGACAAAAACGCCGTCACCGAGCCAAAAAAAGGTGAATGGACAGAGAAGAAGCGCTATACTGAATACGACGACGTGACCAAAAAACCAATCGCTTTTGCCGCGTATTATGAAAGGATAGCCCAATGACCGTTCGCACCCGTTTTGCCCCCAGCCCCACAGGTTATCTGCATGTCGGTGGCGTTCGCACCGCACTTTTTGCGTGGTTGATTGCCCAGCAGCAACAAGGTACTTTTATACTCCGCATTGAAGATACCGACAAAACCAGGGAAGTAGACGGCGCAATTAGCCAGATCGAAGCCAGTCTGCGTTGGCTCGGCATCACATGGCAAGAGGGAATCGATGTAGGTGGCGAACACGGCCCCTACTTGCAGTCCGAACGTCTTGCTATTTACAAAGAGTGGGCTAACAAGCTTGTGGTCAGTGGCCGAGCTTATGCAGACCCATATAGCCCAGAAGAGCTTGAGGCTTTTCGTGAGCAAGCCAAGGCCGCCAAGCGACCATTCCTCTACCGCGAACACCGACCAGAAAACCCGCCCGAATGGGACGGCACTCAGCCGCTGCGGTTTAAATCTGAGCCAAAAAGTTATTCATGGCAAGACGCCGTCATGGGTGAGCTTTCGACTGGCCCCGAAGCGATTGACGATTTTATCATCATGAAATCAGACGGCTATCCAACGTATAATTTCTGCCATATCATCGACGACATGCTCATGGGTATCACACATGTCCTGCGCAGCCAGGAATTCATCAGTAGCACACCAAAATTCCTCAATCTTTACGAAGCACTTGAGATCGAGCGCCCAGTTCTTGCCACGCTACCATTCGTGATGGCGATTGATGGCAAAAAGAAGCTCAGTAAGCGCGATGGCGCTAAAGACATCTTGACCTACGGGAGCGAAGGGTATTTGCCCGAAGCTATGGCGAATTTCTTGGCAACGCTAGGGTGGAATGACGGCACCGAACAAGAAGTATTCACTATTGCCGAATTGGTCGAAAAGTTTAGCCTTGACCGCGTACAAAAATCGCCTGCGCGCTTTGACGAGCAGCGCTTGCTATGGCTCAATGGTCAACACATACGCGCATTGGCGATCGAGGACCTCGAAAATCGCGTGCGTGATTTTTGGCCTGCCGAAGCAGCCGCAGCCGACGAAGAGTATAAGCGCCAAGTACTGACACTCGCCCAAGATCGGCTCAAGACGCTTGCAGACCTGCAGGTCCTTACAAGCTACTTTTTTGCCGAACCCACACCCGACTGGAGCATGATCGATGCCAACAAACAACTTGGCAAGCTTGATCATGCGCGCCAAGTAGAGTTACTACAGCAAGCGCTGGGAGCACTCGAAACAGCCGACTTTACCCCAGAAGCTTTGCAAGCCACCCTAAACACACTTCTTGAAACCACAGGCGAAAAACCAGGCATACTCTTTAGTCTGATTCGATTTGCTGTCACCTGGGCACCGTTTAGCCCAGCCCTGCCAGAGACCATGACCACCCTCGGCCGCGACCGCGTACTTGCGCGGCTACAACACGCTATCAATGCAGTCTAGTTACTTCCGTGGGCCCGCAGTATGTCCTAACGACATTTAGTCTAAAGAGTGCCCCTTTGCCACGCTATTAACCTAATAACTTGTGACAACCCGTATGCATTGGCATGCGAACAAATGCCGAGGTAGGAACTAAGATTATGACTAGTTGTTTTAGTAATCATTCGCTTGCGCGTCTTTGTCCTGATAAGTGTTGCGTGCGGTTTCAATACATAGCCTAGGAAATCTACACCCTGATCCCATGAGCAAATTGTCACCTTGGTTGGATGTAAGTCGAGTCGCAAGCTCGATTGTAGGAACATTCTTATCGGCTCAATGAGTTGTTCAAGATACTCCTTGTCCGGTGAGACGACAACAAAATCATCGCAGTAGCGAATATAATGACCCACACCCACTGTCTGTTTTATGAACCAATCAAGCTCATGCAAATATATATTGGCAAACAGCTGGCTGGTGACATTGCCGAGAGGAATACCTTTGCCCGTTTCACTGCCATGACTCAAAATAATCGTCCGAACAAGTTCGAGAACTTCATCATCTTTGATATATCGAGCGACCAGATTGAACAATATTTCATGGTCAATTGATGCAAAATATTTACGGATATCACATTTTAGCGCATACACTTTTCGGGTATTGTTACGGCTTGCTTTTCGGAGAAACGTTTGTAAGCGTAGCACACCGGCATGCGTGCCTTTATTGACGCGACAAGAGTAGCTATCGTAGATAAATCTTGGCTCGAAAAATGGCTCGATGGCACTTACGATTGCCTGGTGCACAATGCGATCGGATACTGTCGCCTTATGGATTTGCCGTTGTTTCGGATCGTGTATCGTAAACCGTCGATAGGCGTGATGCGTATACGTACCGGCTGTCAGCGAACGATGTAGCTTAGTCAAATTGCTGTCCAGGGTCTTTTGATAGGCCGAGACGTCTTTGCGAGACTTTTTCCCGCGCGAAAACTTCTTCCAAGCAACAGACAATGCTTTAATAGAAATAATGTCAGCAATATCTAATGAGAGATTGGCGGTTTGACCATGGCTATCGAGAGAGAGAGAGAGAGAGAGGAATTTGCCCCCTCAATTTCAAAACATTCCTATCATCAGCAGCACGTACCATTTATATAAATCCTTTCATGAGTGCCTGACTCGATTTCCAAAATCGGAGCGTTATAGCCTCGGTGCAACCTGTCAGGGCGAGATATTAGAACTGCTCCGCCTATGCCTCAGAGCGGCAAGCATCAGCAATAATGAGCGTAAAACAGCTTGCCTACAAGAAGCATCAGTACGGCTTGATAGCCTTCGGCTTCTGCTCAACCTTTGTAGAGAATGTAGATGTGTTTCCAACCAGACCTACCAGCAGCTTGATTCCACTTGCAGTGAGATCGGCCGCATGCTGGGAGGCTGGTTGAAATCTATTTCGAGCAGTCCCTGACGACAGGCGACGCATACTTGTAGTTGCGGTTGTCAGCCCAGTTGGCGTTCAGGTTCAGCTGACGATCGTCAGACCACCAGTTCACGTAGGGGCAGTTCGACCAGTCGGATTAGGCGCCTGGCAACCATCTTCGGCACTGGGTTCAGACGCATCCAAACCCTGTATATCTTTCGAAATAGTTATTTCCAGCTCCAGGCACGGAGTGCTCGATATTTTGCCTGCGCACTTAGATTGTCCATAGACTCGCTAATTCTGTCCGTTTCAAAACACGGGGCTAGCGACATACATCCGTAAACGCATATTCAATAGCAAGCCCATTGCAATTTTAGCAAATTAAAAACGCCTCTGCTTCGCAGAGGACGGCTACATAGCTCGAAAGTGTACTACGGTACCCGGAAGGATACTTGCGTCCAAAGACCGAAGTCCAAGAACACAAGATCCTTCCGGATACCAAGGAACCAAGGTTCTAGTATCAGCACTCCCTGACGACAGGCGACGCATACCCGTAGTAGCGGCGGCCAGCCCAGCGGGCGTCCAGGCTCAGCCGACGATCGTCAGACCACCAGCGCACGTAGGGGCAGTCCGACCAGTCGGATTCGTAGAACACCTGGTAACCGGGCAGGTTGATGTACGGCACATTCTTGCCGTCCATGCTTCTGACCCAGTCGGGCATCAGTTCGATGGCATTCAGGTTTTCGACGTGTGCGAGCCCCTTCACTTTGCCATCCCACAATCCCTGCACCGTGTAACCGTTTTCACGGTCCCAATTGGCAAAGGGCTCGTAGATCACCCAGTAGAGGGTCGGCGCTCCGGGGTTATCGAAGTGGAGAGTCCGTGGTGCCAGCCGCAGGCTCTTTGCATCGGACTTCAGCCCGTCCCACCGGTAGTAGTCATCACCAGCCGCCTTGAACTGGTCGCGGATGGTGGTGGTGTGCAGTTCGAAGTTGCGTCCAACACCGCCTTCCGTGATCATAACCGGCAGCAACAGCTGGTGCGAGGCGACCGTCAACTCCGGGATCGGGGCCGTGAAGGCTGCACGGTGAATGCCATAGCGACGATCCACGTTGATCTTGAGCGCCCGCTCGAGAAGCTCCCCGGGCGAGACACGCAGGCAGGCGGGCAGTTCGAACGTTGGTTCGAGTGCCGCAATCATCAGACGCGCCTTGTCAGGGTTGTCGATGAGGGCTTGCGCCTGTTCTGCCGTGAGGCCAGCATTCTGCAATGCCAGCATCAATTCCTGTCCTTTTCCGAAGGACAGATCAAACAAACGGGTCACGGGAATGACCCCTTCCTACCGAACTACTGCCTACGGGATTTCCGCATACAGCTCGTTTTGAGAACGGCGTTTCAAACGTGTGATTGCGTACGAAACGCCATTCTCAATAGGGGAGTGCTAAACTGTTAAGGTTCTTTGTTTATTATAGCATACATAAGCTATTTATGCAAGTCTCTCGTACTAACTCACTACCTTTGCAACATAAATCTCCTCAAAAAAACAGGCGCTCCGTATACTGTGTTTACGACTCAATAACCACAGAAAGGAGGCCTTCGAGCACCCGCTCAGGCATTCACTCGCTTGGCGGGTTCTTTCGTTCCAAAAAAATCGCAGTCGTACTGCGTAAAAATAAACCATCATCAGTGTGACTTCTTCATCACCCGTCAAAACAGCAGTGTACTGTCCTGGAGCGACACCCAACCGTTTGAGCCCAAGAAACATCTTGGCGCGAGTTTTGGGTGCGCCCAAGATAGTACGGTGGTGGTTTGAGCGCGGTGGTGAAGCGTCACGAGTTTTTTGATTCTTTTTGTCGATACAAAAAGAAGGCTCTTGGTTCTTGGAGCTACAAGAACAAAAAAAGACGATTTGTTGATTAGTAATTAATTGGATCCTAAATCGAGTTCAGGATGACAAACAAGGTGTTACAATAGTGCTTAAGCTATGCGCATACATCGACACGTCATCGACCGCATACGCGGGTGGGTACACCTTCATCACACCGCTACATTCGCTCTCGCAGGAGCGGGTGTGTTGACTGCCGCCACGCTTGTGGCTACCGTGCTGCTCTTTCAGCCGCCCAAGCAGACTGCCGCACCTGTTGCCGTGGCCACGCCCAAGGTTACACCAAAGCCCGTACTTTACTATTCGCCGCTCACTGGCACACAGGTACCCGACCAGGCATCTACCCAGCAAGCAGTCACAGGCATCATGATCGAAAACAGCCCCGATGCACGCCCACAATCTGGGCTCAAACAGGCAGGCATCGTGTACGAAGCCATTGCCGAAGGCGGAATCACCAGGTTCCTGGCACTTTACCAAGAGGCCAAGCCGCAACTGATTGGCCCCGTGCGCAGCGTACGACTATACTACGTCGACTGGCTCGCACCGTTTCAGGCATCAGTCGCCCATGTTGGCGGCAGCAAGTTTGCGCTCGACGAAGTGCGAAACGGCAAATACCGCGACATCGACCAGTTTTTCAACGGCACCTACTACTGGCGCGCTACCGACCGCTACGCACCGCACAATGTATACACCAGCTTTGAAAAACTCGACGCACTCAACCTCAAAAAAGGTTATACCGCCAGCACCTTTACCGCATGGCCACGTACCGACAGCAAAGCAGCAGCCACGCCAACTGCCACAAGTATAGACGTAAAGATCAGCAGCGCGCTCTACAACAGTCACTACGACTACGACGCCACCACCAACACTTACAAACGTTTCGAAGGTGGCCAGGCGCACAATGACCGCGAAGCAGGACAGCTCACACCATCGGTAGTAGTCGTACTCGACACCACCATGACTACCGTGTTCGAAGACGGCTACCGCGAGCAAATCACTACCACGGGTAGCGGCCGAGCTCGTGTATTCCAAAATGGCACCGTGACCGAAGGCACGTGGAGCAAGGCCGATCGCGGCAGCCAGATCAAATTTACCGATACAGCTGGTGTCGAAGTACAGTTCAATCGTGGTCAAACATGGATCACCGCCGTACCAGCCAACCAGGGCGGGGGAGTGACGTGGAAGTAACGCCACAGCCAGCCGCTCCACCAACCACGCAGACGCACATGCGCGATTATTGGCCACGTTACCGCAAAAAAATGTACATCATTATCACCGCCGTACAATGCCTATGCATGCTCGTGGTATTTAGCGCGCTCGAACTTTTTGGAGTGACGCAGCTCACCTGGTATGGTGTATTTTTATGGGCATTTGCCGTGGCATTACTGCTCAACACCATTACCATCACGCTCATTCATGTATTTGGTAAACCGTTTCGCGATCTTGTGCAGGCGGTCGTGCTGGCAGCGGGCGAGCCGAGCACCGAAGCACCTGCAAATCCCAACACACCAGCCTACGAAAAAGACGGTTTTCGCGATATTTTGCAAACAGTCTACGAACTGGCCGCTAGGGGCGAAGCGACCACTACCGAAGGTGGTCAATTGTCGAGCGATGTCGTACTAAGTACAGGCATGGACAACACGAGCACTGGCGTCATCATACTCGATGCCAACCACAGCATCGTTTATAGCAACCACGCCGCACCTGTTCGTACCGACACTAGGGGCGGGCTAGTAATCGACCTGCTTTTTGCCGAAGACGACACGCTTGAGCAGTGGCTCGAAAAAGCTGAAAAATCCAAACTGACCGCCGAACACCAATGGACACGCATCGCCGACAAGCTCCCGGGCGAAAAAGGCCGTCGCTTCTTTGATATCGCCGCCAGCTACCACAAAGGCAGTAATGCCGAAACCATCATCACGCTCTATGACCGCACGGGCGACTACATGCCCGAAGAAGACGAGCTCGATTTTATATCGTTTGCGGCACACGAGCTGCGTGGGCCGATCACCGTTATACGTGGCTACCTAGACGTATTACACGAAGAGCTGCACCCCGTACTTGAGCGTGATCAAGCCGAGCTAATGGAGCGCCTGATCGTTACGTCGAACCGTCTGTCGAGCTACGTCAACAACATCCTCAATGCCGCCAAATACGACCGTAAGCACCTGCGACTGCACTTGTCTGAAGAACGTATCACTGATATCTACAAGACCATTTCTGACGACATGCAACTGCGTGCCAGCGCCCAAAACCGCCTGCTCGTCATCGACATTCCCGACACGCTGCCCACCGTGGCAGCAGACAACAACGCCGTGGGCGAAGTACTCGGCAACCTCATAGACAATGCCATTAAGTACAGCAACGAAGGCGGCCTTGTGCACGTAACAGCGCACGCTACTCCTGGTTTTGTAGAAGTTGCCGTTATTGATCGTGGTATTGGTATACCTGTGAGTGTCATGCCTAACTTGTTCCACAAATTCTACCGCTCTCACCGTTCGCGCGAAACCATTGCAGGCACGGGCATTGGCCTATACATCAGCAAGGCTATTGTGTCATCGCACGGCGGCACTATCACGGCGCGTAGCGTCGAAAACGAAGGCTCCACATTTAGCTTTACACTGCCTATCTATGACTCCGTTGCCGACAAGCTCAAAAGCGGCAGCAGCAACAATCAATCACTCATCGAACACGGCAGCGGCTGGATCCGCAACCATTCGCTTTATCGAGGGTAGGGTGGTATCATAGGGGCATATGGCAATCAAAACTATCTTGGTGGTTGAAGACGATCGATTCATCGGGGAAATGTACGTACGCAGTCTCAAAAAAGCAGACTACGACGTTGACTGGGTGGTCGGTGGCAACGATGGACTTGTTGCAGCACGCAACAAACCGTACGACCTCATACTACTCGACGTCATGCTACCAGAACGCCGTGGCAACGAAATCATGGAAGCACTTCGTGGCAAAGAGGATCTGATCCCCAACACCAAAATCATCATCTTGACCAACTTTGAACAAGACGAAGAATCACGCATGGCTATGGAACATCGTGCCGACGCCTACCTCATAAAAGCCGAGATCACACCCAAAAAACTACTCGACGTCATTGCAAGTCTGAACTAAGCTGGCTATAATACTCCGTTACATGGAGATTTATGCGGCGTTCGTAGCGTACCGAAAACATGGTGGGCTCAAAGAGTTGCTGTTTGCGCAGCCGCTCGATTCGTACTACATGGCTTTGCCAGGTGCTGTGCAACAGCTCGGCGAAGGCATAGAGTCCACGCTGCAGCGGGCACTCGAACAGCACTCGCTTGCGGCTAAAGATGCCACACACATTGGCACCATCAGCGGGCACACGCCAGACGGCCGTGCGCAGATCACTCATTTGTTTGCGGGGGAGCTTGCGGCAGAAGCACCGTCGCGGAGCGCTCGCACCCAGCTCACCTGGATGGACAAAACCCGCGCCCGCCTGCATCATGCATTCATGCCTGCAGGCTTGGTCGATACTACACTGCCATACCTCGAAGCCGAAGGCCACTGGTAGACAACCTCTGTTATTTTTGGTAGAGTAGAGCAGATGCAGAGTCCCTTCGGTGGCCTGAACTGCTCCATTCGGATGCAGTACAAGGCGACCACGAAGCGCACAGCGAGCCGTACTAGGGTACGGTGAAGCGAGCACTGGAGTAGGACAACGCAGTAATGCGCCGAAATGCCATCGGGCGACTGGCTCCGCCAGACGGTAGGATGGCAGGTGGTGCAGTTCAGGGCCTTATCGTCTAACGGTTAGGACATCAGGTTCTCATCCTGGCAATCCGGGTTCGATTCCCGGTAAGGTCACCATAGAAAAAGCCTCAGGCATTTATGTCTGGGGCTTTTTCTATTGCCGGATTTTAATCCAGCGGAATCGAACGCCGAAGGGTTCGACCATTGCCATAATCTTTGATTTGACAAGGGTTAGCCGATGTTCGGGGCTAGAATAGCTAGGACATCGAAGCGTCGTCCCGGTAAGGTCACCAAGCATAAGTATTATGACATCTTCGTGAGTAGAGTTACTCTGGAAGAACTTTGACAAGCAGACAGACAAGGTGGATCTTGCTTCTTTGATGAGAATCGAGACCCATCTTGTGTGTATAGGAAACACACTACCGATTTGTCGGTTGGCTAAGCATGCCATTGATGCGGAGAAAGAGTACCATGCCCAAGTATATCTCTCAGGTTTGCTCGGGGATTGCTGGCGTAGCTGTCGGTGCGGTAGTAACCACAGCGGTCATCATCGGTCAGCCCGACGCCGCAGACCGGCAGTTCGATCAGCTGAAAAGCCTCGGTTTCGACGGAGGCGTCTATTCCCCTGGCGTCGACAAGGTGCGAGTCACGGTCGGCGGCTGCGGCATCAATATGCACTACGCCAGCACCTACGACGAATGGACGCTCACAACCGATGACGGCAGGATCCTCTCAATGAAAAGTCCCACGCCTGCAAAAATCGCCGCAGCACCCGAATTGCAAAACTGCTAAGGCGACACTAACGACGAATATGATGAGCACGGTTCCTTACACCCTGCTTGTCATATTCGCTCCATAGATGCGTATCTATGCTGACGAGTCCAAAAGGACGAAAGCGAGCTGGCCGCGATGACACCGTCCTATTCACTCAACCTACCGCTGCCCACGATGCGAACCACCACGGCTACCATCTCGCACAGATTTCTTCCAATCGGCATTGGTTGCCTGTGTCTTGGCGTGTGATTGCTTGTCTTCGCTATAAACACCCGACTTTTTGTGCTTGTTCTGGCAAGCGTGCTCTTTGTCGGCTTTGTCTTGCACTTTGATCACTGTGCCATCGCTAGCACGCACATATACTTTCCAGCCATCGGCAAAGGTAAAGGCGTAAACCGTCTGGCTATCAATCGTTTTGGTCTTGCTTGCAACCACCACGCTGTCAGGGTGTTCAGTCTCGGCAATTGTTTGCGCCTGAGCAAGTGTGACTGTCGTCAGCGCCGGATCGGCTGGTGTCTCGGTTTCGGTCGGTGTTTCTGTTTCGGTCACGGTTGGCTCCTCGGTTACCACCGGCGTCTCGTCTGTTGTTTCGGTGGTAGTGGTTTCTGTTTGTTGTTCCTGATCGGTCGTCGTTTCGCCCGACGTGTCGTCTGGCGACTGGGCATACACACTGGCCGCAGTTGGCAGTGCAATGAGTGTCGCGACAATGAGCGCAGTTGGTAGCATTTTATGGTGGCGTAGGGTAGTGAATTTCGTCATATTTCCGTACTCCTTATGTTTTGTTACACGGTATGTAACGTTTCGGCCCATCAAACGTTACATTAGTATGATAAATAAAGTAGATGTTTAAGAGACGAAGGTTCGACAAGATGTATAGGACATACGCCGATGACATATTCAGGTTTCTTTTGACGCACGTTCGCGACACGACGCTCGCCGAAGATTTGACTGCCGACACGTTTGTGAAAGCGTGGAAGGGCATCGACCGATTCGACGGCAAACAACCTCGTGCGTGGTTGTACAAGATTGCACAAAATCTGCTGACCGACCACTGGCGCCGCAAACAAACGCTACCGCTGGACGAGTCGATAGAGATCGTCGACGAACGCATAGGTCATGATGAAGTAGTTGATCAGCAGATCGCCTCGCATCGCGTTGCGTCGGCCGTTGCCAAGCTGCCTCGTGACATGCAGTCGGTCGTTAATCTGCGATTTATGCAGGGCTACAGCGCCAAGCAGACCGCCGAAGCACTCGACATGACCGAAGCCAATGTACGAGTAGTGCAATACCGCGCGCTCAAAAAGTTAAAAGGACTGCTGTCATGAAAAAATTCTGGCTCAAACAAGAATTACTGCAAAGCAGGGTAAAGCCAGGCGAGGTAGATGGACTTATGGTCATTGCTGACCAGCTAGGGCGCGTAGAGCAACCCAAGCTGTCGCGAGCAGCACACCAGCGCATAGAAGCCGCAACTCATCGCCCAAGCAAGGCTCCGCGGATTGCCGCGTGGTCTGCTGCTGGTGCTTTTGCCACGATCACTTTGGTGGTCATTAGCGCGCAGTTTGCCCCCGAAAGCTCACCGCTCTATGCAATCAAGCGTGGCACCGACGACATCCGTGCGTTTTTTGCCCCACAAGCAAAGACCGCACAGACAAATAGCAAAAAAGAGCTTGAAAACATCGATCTGCAATCAAGCAAACAGATCGAATCTGCACCAAAAAGTATAAAATCACCAGAACCAGAAAAAAGTAGCGACACGTCAAACAACAGCGCCCATGGTACTCAGGGTAGCAAAAAAAACTCTGGCAAATCGTCGGACCAAGATACCTCACACCACACCAAAAAGTCACATCGTAGTTGGTGGTGGGACAGTCGCGATTCGCGGCACTAAGCGCCAAATAAATAAGGGCCGAGGCGGTGTGCAGCCACACCACACTCGACCCGTATGAGCTAGGCAACACGTGGAGGCACCGATGCCAGCACAGCGCTCAACATCGTTGCAACGCTGAGCGCCACCACGATTGCCGGCAGCTCCCACCTGGCCTCGCTGTAGTTCCACATGACCAGCACCGCTGCAACGAATGCCACAGCACACGCGAGGCACGCTGTGTGCATGCGCCGGTCTTTTGACCTGTCGCGAACAGCCTTGGCCAACTTTACCGCCAGCCCTAGGCATATAACCGCCAGAAAAGACATCACCGCAAATCCTCTCGATCGTCCCAATGCTCACACCGAGCATCCTGATAGGCCGCTCGGCCGATGTGTCTATCGTAAAATTAATCCGCCAATCTGTCAATGAGCTGGTAGTGAAAAAGTGTTCACTGCTTTTTGTGCGTACGCCGCGCATAGTAAGAGTATGAAAACAGGTTATAAGCATATAGATCTCATATCAACTCATTTGGCAGAAGGCGAGGCCTACAGGCCAGAGCTGACTCGCGACCCCATAGAAGAAGCACGGCGACGGCGCTACCCAAACGGCAATGTCATCAACGAAGAGCAAGCGGCAGGGCTCGAGGTGGCGCGAGCAGTCATGGGTAACGATTTTGGCACCGAAAAGGAGCGAGATTTTGCCTACGGCCACATAGCCGAAGAGCTAGTGAACACTGCCTATCTTTTGTTTGGCCAAACCGAAGAAGTGATGCGCCGCAGGCAACACCTACCGATCCTTGCCGAAGACAGCAGCGATTTTCGTGAAACACGCAGTGGCATACTGTACCACGTGCGAAGCGGGCTAGGGCAGGCAGCCGAACGGGGCCATACACTGACGCTCATGCACCAACGAGGGCTCGAAACAAGCAAGCTCAAAACAACCCTCGGCCGCCAACTTGGCAACCTAGCAATTGCCATAGAGTGCATACAGCTCACCAATGCACCGCATGGTATGAGCGAATTCGACATCCAAAAGATTGTACGATTCTACGGAGTAGACCTCATGCGTCGTTCTCGCGCACGCCATCAAGATATCGGTGTCGATCCGTCCGTAGCACAGCTATCGCGCCCAACCACGCCAGCCGCTATAGAATGGAGCAAACAAGCGCCCACTACCAACGAAGCCTACGAAGCCTTGCAGCAAGCCCAGCGCGACTTCGGCCTGGCAGGGTAGTGGGGAAACACTACAGAAACTAATCTTCGACCTTTATACCCGCCTCGTGAGCGAGTTGTGGAGCGAGGTATATGAGCTGCTGCGAAGTGATGATCGCGCCTTTTAGGTCCGACGGCCGTTTTACCTTCACTAGTCGAGACTCACGAAAGTCAACGCTACGTAGCGTCGCATGAGTAAAGTCAATGCCATCTATGTCGCAATCAATAAATTCAACATTTTTCAGCTCAGCGCTACCAAAGTCCATGTCGGTCACCACACAGCCGTCAAACACCACATTTGTCAGCTTTGCTTGGCGAAAATTCGCCATGTCGAGCTTGCACCCACGAAACGTCACGTTTTTTAGCGTTGCGCTGTGTAACTGCACGCCGCTGCAGCGAGAATTTATGATTTCTGTCGTATGCCAACTGGCTTCACCAAAGTTCGCCGTGAGCATCATGCAGTCGTTGGCAACAACGTTCTCAAGCCCCAAGCCTTCCAGCTGCACATTGCTAAAATCTGCTTTTACAAAGCGAGACCCGACAACAGCAAGATTCTTTGGCGTAAACCCTATAAACGACACACCATCAAACAACACCTCACTAAAACTGTCAGTATCGTCGTCATACACCGCCAAATCGTCAACAACTTCCAAGTCTTTCCCAATCAGCGGTGTGAGTAACTTCATAGCTTCACTATAGCACCACAGTCCTGGCGCGGTGACATTAGTGAAAAACTATTCACTGCTTTTCGCCGCGCCAAAGACCATACTAACTACATAAGGTTAGCAAAGGAGCAAAAGCAATGAGTATCATCACCAACAAAAGGCCAATCAAATATCGAACGTTTTCTGGGCAAAACAGCCCGCGGGAGCTTGAGACATTTCAAAAAGTGTTTGCATGTTCGGTAGCATTTCCGGTGCCTGCCACTGCGGATCCGTATCCCAGTAGTATTCCGCTAGTTCACTGTTTTGGTGCAACTCTCCCTGAATATCGCTGCACGTCAGGAGCGTAAAATGAATAAAGCTTTCGAGCGCTCCGTCGCGATAGATTCTGAAATACCCGTGACCATGCGGTACGAACGTACCGGTAAGTCCCGTTTGCTCCCGGCATACCTGCGCGGCTGTTTGCTGGATCTCTTGGCTCGCCACAGGCGAAGCGTTCATAAAACCGGTAAGTCCTAGCAGCGGCTGCGACTTGCGTCGTATAAGCAACCACGCTCCATCGTCTGGCCGACGAATTGCGAGTAGGAGGGTGGAATAGGCGCGATCGATCAACCGACTCTGCTTCTTGAGCGCACCTTTGCCTACGCGTTTGCCTTCGGCGGTCAAACTATATGTGCCGTTGCTGTTTTTGACCACATAGCCAGCCGCGATCACTTTTTTGAGGTGGTAATCAAACGGCTTGTTTTCGAGCGTGTCGGGCTTTAGCTCACCAAACCGCAGACCTTCGCTAAACGCCAGGTCGTACACGATTTGCCGTTGTATGTGGTGATCGAGCATATAGCACCATTATAGCAATACCCCCAACCAGGTATTTATCGAATCGCTCATGCTTGCTGTTTTTGCCCAAATATACTAAAGTAGCGCCATATGAACGAACGAGAGCTGAGCGAACAGTTTACCGACCCTATACCTGGGCCAGAACGCGAACTAGCGAAATACGTCGAAGACTACACGAGCTCGTATGATGCTGTATTTGCCAATCTCACTAATCTTGCGGATTACGGCGATGCCGCGCTTGGCTATCCTTCTGATATTGCGCATACTTTACTACAAGATGCAGATAGTGCTGCCGACGCTTTCACCGCTATATCTAGCGTCATTCTTGAGCAAAACAGCCTGCTCACCGCAGTTGATGACTGGGTAGGATTTGCATCGCTCGCTCTTGCGGACCTCGATACTAGCACCTTTACCGCCACCAGCCAAAGCCTGCCAGCGATCAGCAGAGAAGAACTTGCCCAATATGCTGTGGACTACATACGAAATGGCTTTCCTAGCGACTCTGAACCAAAAGAAAACTGGATAGTCGATGGTTATTCGGAACTACTTAAAAACCTTGTTGCAGATATACTAGACCGCCAGCAAAACTATGCAGTCCTTGCCGCATACGGCGTAGCGCGTAGTGAAGAAGCCGACAAATGAAATACACCGAACTACAAGGCGCGATTGGCAACGTGCTCTACGATACGCATGACCTCACCAAGACCAAAGACTTCCTTGGGCGCGCCCAAAACTCGCTAAAAGGTAAGTCAAAACTATACAGTACGTACATACAGCGCTTCATGAATCTTCACCTGCTCGAAGAGACGATTATCGAAACTGGAAAGGCGACCCCTGAAAGCATAGAAAACACTGCCTTTACACAAGGTTTTGTAATGGCAACCGCAATAACGAGTCGGCTACTATCGCACAAGGATCAGCCAATCGATACAGAGCAGCTCGATAAGCTGGAGCCCGAAGTACTGTTACTATTTAATGAGCTTGCAAGCGGTATAAAACAGGGTAAAAGTCTTGACGTTGCTCTCATGGACTATCAGTTTGCTATTACCAATCAGCCGCAGTTGTATGATTTTGCGGATCTTGCCGCCAAAGGACTATACGGTTTACCACCCGGGCAGTTTAGCCAGCAGTCAGGAATAGATATAGGCCATTTTCATAAGGGGTTTGCCGTCGGATATGAGCTCTTTGCAGAGCATCAAAAGATCGAAAAAGAATTCGCCGAAATCTACGCCATATTTGATGGTGGCGAGCAGTAGCTGCTCATAAAATCAGAGAACCCCGCAGTGGGGGACTCTGACTCGTGTCAGTATTCCTCCTTACGGGGTTTAGCGTGGGTTCCAGGACCGTGAGTTCTCACTGTACGACGCAAGTCGCGAAACGTCCGAGCTGTCGTTCTGAGCATCTTGCCGAAATCTTCTTCCAGCGCAACGACAGTAAACAGCCGGTCGACTTTTTGCGTCATCTCGAGCACCCTGTTGCGGTATGCCTCCAGCTGCCCAACAAGAAATTCGTTGAACACCTGAGCGTCAGTGATATGCCCAAGACCACCACCAACATTTGCCGTAAGAACCAGTAGCTCATCAAAATCTTCCAGCCACTGCCGCCACTCATTCGCAAGTACAGCCGTCTCGGCCGAGTCCCTACAGAACAAGTAGCACGACTCTCGAGCGAGCAAGTCGGTCGCCTTCTGGCGCAGTGCAGCCACAGCGTCATCCGTTTGACTATTGCTCGCGAGCGCCTCTTCGTTGTACTCCAAGGCTTAGTGAGCATTGTCTGAGCGGTCGTCCAGTACCACCGTGTCAGCGATTGCCGAAACACGTCGACAACCGCTACGCAGCCGACAGCCAGGGCGACACGCTGACTCACAGTGATTGCAATCACTTGTCATCCTTTCTCTAGGTGCGATTCAGTCTATACCTGCATTGTAACACAAAATACTTTATAATGCAATGTATCTATAAATTGTCAAACAGCTATATTCATCCCAGGTATTGCAAAAATACAATGAAATTATATAATAATACTATCAAGTCCCCCTCACGGAAATGAGACGAGATGTCGGTATTTAAATTTGTCATCATGAAGCCACTACGTAGTGACGGCAGCGTGCCCGAGCTCGACCAAGTGGTGATAACCAACGCTATCCGTCATCACGTTAGCGACGTCACCAATGATGCTGACGTGACGTTTGACGGCAACGTCTGCACTGTCACAACCCAGGACAGCACCACGCAGTATCAAGTTCGGGCATGTATTTGCAACGCGTTCTACCTGCATGATGTCGCGCACGAGTACATCAAGTTGTCCGAAGCGTACTAGGGGCAACAGCCCGTTCTACGAAATCGAGCCTGCTCTTTCGTAGAGCGGGCTCGATTTCGTTTCGGCACTAGTTGCCACATATGTAGATTGAGTGTATAATAAGCATGTCAGATTCCAACGAACAAGGAAGTTCACGATGTACCATGAAGTGGCATATGTTGTCACGAAAACAGGAAAGAGGGGTGACACGATCTCGCGGAGTGATCAGGAAACGATCAAGCGAAAGATCGTGAAGTACTTTCGGTGTACAAGCCGAGATATCACTCTCTCGGTAGAGCGCGTCCGGACGAACTCATCGCGGGTTGCCGTGATCGACCTCACAAGGGCGCTGGTGTGCCGCGTTGTACTGCCACACGGCGTCTCGCCACTCAGGCGGCGCAGACTCCCGCGACTCGTGCGGGTACCAAACCTGCACATGCACCCAATTCCACTAAACGCTATCAAATAGCGCCTGACACCGACCGCATCACGAAGTTGAGCCCGCTCCTTCACGGTGCGGTCTTGACTTTCTATAGTTTTTATGCTAATATGATATATGCTATGTTGCTCAGTCCGCTGGGTGATAAGGCATACACATCCGACCCTCGACAGAAAAGAGAGTAAGGAAAATGCGGGTTAACAAAAAGGCTGTACGGCGCGAAGAGATCAAGCAGGGGCGACGCGCGCTGCGCTTCAGGCGCAAGCAACGCGAACAGCTGGTCACCGATCTGCGGCGCGAAGCCGCTCGCTTCGAACACCGCCGACCCTTGCGGTCCAAAGCCGCCTAGTAATACCCGTCACAGCCCCGCCGTTCACGCGAACGGCGGGGCGCGACATTTCTAGGCCTTGCGCATGTATGCCCGAACTGTAAGTGGTGCCATGACGGCAACAATCACTACCGCACCAAGGAGCGTCCAGGCAACGTCACCACCGATCGTACCGTGGTCTGCGAGTTCACGCACCGCCGTGACAAGATGTGACACAGGGTTGATGTCGGCAAACCATCGTAGCCAATCGGGCAAGGTATGCGTGGGCACAAATGCATTGCTCAAGAAGGTCAGCGGGAAGAGTATGATCAAAGAAATTCCCTGCACACTCGAAGCTGTCCGGGCAATTACCCCAAAGAAGGCAAAGATCCAGCTAATCGCCCATGCGCAGAAAACCACCAGCAGGCCACCCAGCGCCACGCCGCCCAAGCCCGCCTCTGGTCGATAGCCCATAAGGTAGCCCATGGTGAGCGTCAATACAGTGGCGATCGTGTAACGCACCGTGTCGGCAAGCAGCGCGCCCGCAAGTGGCGATATGCGAGCAATTGGAAGTGACTTAAACCTATCGAACACGCCCTTGTCCATGTCTTCACGTAGCTGCACGCCAGTTACAACCGAAGTCGTGATGACCGTTTGCACCAAAATACCGGGTATGATGATTGGCAAATAGCTTGCCACATCTCCGCTAATCGCACCGCCAAATAGGTAGGTGAACATGAGCGTAAAGAGAATTGGTTGTATGGTCACGTCGAACAGCTGCTCGGGCGTACGCCTGATTTTGAGCAGTCCCCGATACGCCATGACGAGCGAATTGCTCACAGACGTCCGAAAACTCAAGTGATTTTTTAGCTCGCGCTTTGCGCCTGGAACAATCGTTGCGGTACTACTCATTGCCGTTCTCCTCAGTGCTTTTTTGTGATTTCTTGTCGTCTGCACCATGGCCAGTGAGCGCCATGAATACCTCGTCGAGCGTTGGCTTTTGCACGCTCATTTCGTCGAGTCGTATATTTGCCGCACGTAGGGCAATCAGTAGGTCAGTCACTTTGTCGGCGTCAGCCATAGGTGCTGTTAGTTCGGCCGCTTCGGGCGAACGATTCACCTTTGCCTTCAGC
>Ga0208826_1000764_pt1 | contig 31195 bp, 44 predicted proteins | sample AD_UKC115_MetaG_FD_184451 | JGI IMG/M metagenome (GOLD analysis project Ga0208826, IMG submission 184451) | Active sludge microbial communities of municipal wastewater-treating anaerobic digesters from Hong Kong - AD_UKC115_MetaG (SPAdes)... | ecosystem: Engineered > Bioreactor > Anaerobic >...
ATATTATTATTCAGAACAAACTATAGACGGACAAGTATTAGGTATTTGGAGTAAACAAAAAGATACACAAATAGTAGATAAAAATGAGATATATTTTCAATTAGGAAATAAAACTAAATCTGGAAATGTAGTTATTGTAAACATTAAAACTAAAGATGGTAAATATGATAGAGACGCTAACTTTAAAGAAGCTAAAGTAAATAATAGAATTTATTCTATGGAAATAGATTCTGATTTAAGTTTCTCTAATCCTTGGGCTTCTTTTGAAAGAAAAGGAACAATTAGAACAAATACCACAAAAGAAGCTGTTATAAATTATATTGATTGGTTGACTACTGATAAATTTAAAAATGTTAAACCTGAAAGAAGAAAGTGGATACTTGATATATTAAAATCAGGACAACTTAAAAATAGACCAATACAGTATTATGCAGAATTAAAAGAACCTTCTCATGCAACAGCTTTAGATTATTTAATTAATAAATATGATTGGAGTAAAAACACTCAACAAGTAGTAGATAGTGGAATAGATGCAAAAACTTTAAAGAGAGGTGATATTATAGAATTTCAACAACAAAATTTTCAAATTGAAAGAGTTACAGAAGAAGGTTTTGATGTTAGAGATGTAAATACTGGAGAAGTTGATTTTATTACAAAAGAAGATTATGAATCTGAGAATAAAAAAGAACTTAAACCTAATGTAGTAGATAGTAGTAAAGAAATAAACCCAGAAGATTTAGGATTAAATACAGATTTATCTCAAGAAGATGCTAAATGTTAATAAAACAAAAAAATACAAAATAAAACAATATGGCTTGTTCAATAGGATTACATAATTTAGTTAGAAAAACATTAAACAATAAACCTTGGTTTAAATATACAGAACAAGGTAACAATGGTATAGTGCAAATATTATCTTCTCCTAATTTAAAAATTAATAAAAATAATTCAATAGGAGTAGCCAATAGTATAGCTAAAGCAATTAATAAAAATTTAAATAATGGATATAAAAATATTGGAGAAGTTGCTTATTCAAATTTTAATAATGATGGTTGGGGGATAGTAAAAATATTTCCTACAACAAAACAATTAAATTTAATTAATACTCAAGGTAATGCTGAAGTAGCGGAATTACAAAGACAAGTAGATGAAGAAAACAAAAGAAGGGAGTTTGAAGGATTAGCCGAAGATTCTAATACATATATTAATGAAGAAAGAGATGTTGTTAGTAGAGATGATTTATATTACCAAGTAAAAAACATATTTAATGCAGTTAAAGAATTAGAAGATAAATTAAAATCACTAAATAAAACTGCTAACTCAATAGGTTCTGAAAAAAATATAAATGATATATTAAAAAAAGCAGGATTAGAATCAAATTTAAGAGAAGAGTTTTTACAATTATTAAAAAATAACCCTTCTTTAAAATCATTAAAACTTTCAGAAGTAATATCAAGTTATCTTAAAGAATTTGTTAAAGAATCAGATAAGCAATACTATAAAGCTATAGATGAACCTTTGTCTAATGAACTTGAAAATGTATTAATTGACTATTTTGATAAATTTCATATAAGAAGACAGGAATTAGATAACCTTAAAGAAAAATTTGGAGTAGATTCCATAGGTGTATTTGATGTTTTAGCTAAAACTATTTATTATTCTAAAAATAGAAATCTACTCACTTTACCAGAAGAGTACGGGCATGTTTTTGTAGAATTATTAGGTAGTATTTCTAACAAAAAAGCAGATAATCCTCTTTTTAAATATTTATTTAATAATATTGAATCTTGGGATGGTTATCAGAGAGTATTTAGAGATTATAAAGATAAATATGTTACTGCTGAAGGTAATATAGATATATATAAAATAAGAAAAGAAGCCATTGGTCAAGCAATTGGTATTGCCTTAGTTAGAAATTATAAAGTTCAAAAAGGAGATAAAACATTTTGGGCTAAAATACAAGAAACAATTGATTATATTTTAAATCTTATAAAAGGTATTGATTATGTTTCTTTAAATACCACTGTAGATAATATAGCTAAAGATATTCTTTCTAAAAATTATTCCAGATTAGATAGACTTAAAAAAGACACTTCTAATTACAATCTTCTTTCTTATTCTGAAACTATAAAAAATCAAAATAAAAAAGATGGTGGAAAAGCATTAAAATTTATGCAATGGTTTTCTAAAAAAGAAATGATTATTACAGGAAGTTTAGCTTATAGATTACAGGGAAATACTTATAGACCTGAAATAGATGCTCTACATGATATAGATAATATAGTTCCTTCTGATGTTCATAAATTAAATTTAAATAAGTCTAACTTTTTAAATGAAGAGCAATTAGAAAAAGATAAAATATATAGGAAGTTAATAACAGAAGGTAATTATAAAGAAGCTAAACAATATAAAATACAAGGAAATTTAAAATTAGAATTGAATGATGTTTTAGAACAAGTAGAAGTTCTTAAAAATTTTAAAAAAGAATTTCCAGATACAGATTTCTTATATTCTTTTTATAATCAAAAAGCTAACGCTTATTATGTAACAATCAATGCAATATGGTCTGAAAATCAAGAATTAAAAGATAAGTTTAAACATTATACAGGTTCTTTTAATGACAGATTAAAGAATTTTACAGAAGATGAACTTTCTCAAATATATTTATTTGACTTCTTTTTAAGACCAGAGACAACTGAAAATTATAAAAAAATTGAAGATGAAGAATTTGGCTTATCTTTAGCTCATTTTAATTATGCTTTTTATGAAAAACTTAACATGATGGGAAGACCTAAAGATGCTTATGACTATCAAATGTGGAATTATTTTGAGGAAAATAATATTTTAGCTCCTGATTTTAATGATAGAATGGTATATTTTCAATTAAATCGAGATAAAGAAAATCAGCAATTTCAAAAAATATCTAAAGAAAAACAAATAGAAATGTTATATTTGAAATCTTTAGAAATAAGTGAAGAAGAAATTGAAGAACGAATAAAACAATGTGAATAAATGAGAAGTTGCCCTAATCATAATGATGCTGCGTATCAAATACTTGAGAAAAACTTAGGTAAGACTAATACCTATGCGATTTTTATTGCAAATGGAGAAGTTCTTCCTACATTAGAACAAGCTGAAAAAATAGTAGCACTACATTTATCCAATACAGATAGTAAAGAAAAGAAAGAAATAGATAAAATAGTAGAAGAAGTGTCTAATAAAATAGATAATGATGTTATTGTTAAATCTGTAGAAGATTTTTTTGAAACAACTAAAAGTAGATTATCTAAACTTATCAAAAATAAAAACTATTCTAAACTAAAGGAATTGTTTACAGATACCTATGGGGTAAATAAATATGATAGTTTACAATCTCTACTAAGAGATGCTAATAGTGCTGTAGAAGATGAAGTAGGTATTAAAAGAAGAGTAAGAGCATTAGTTATTGGTATTGTAGAAAAGAATAATTGGTTAGACTTAATTAAAGATAGTGTAAAAGATATATCCCAAAACAATATAGATTCCTTAGATAACATAAAAACCTTACAATACTATCTTCTTACTCTAGAAGATTGGAAAAGTTTCTTAAAAGATGCTAGAACTTCTTTATCAGAAAGTAAAGAATTATCTAAAATAATAGATAATGCGATAGGTAAAATTGAAGAGATTGATAATATTATTATTAAGAATGATATTGCAGGAGTAGTAACAGCATTAAAACCTTTACTTGCACCTGCTTCTGATAAATATATTAATTATCTTAATGAAAGAAAATCATACTATGAAAAACTAGCTTCTAATACTAAAAATACTGAAAAGAAAACTCAATATAAAGAAATAGTAAAAGGACTATCTACCAAGATAGAACAATTTAATTTTAATATAGATGATAATATTGCAGAATTTCTAAAAGGTAAAAGAGGTGATAGTAATGCTGCATCTTTCTTTTTTGAAGCATTTTCTGATTCTGCTGACCCAATCATAGGAGGATTTGCTAACTTTATCAAGGATAATATTTCTGAAGTTAGTGTTGAAGCTAAATCAATAGAAAGAGATTATTTAAATGATTTAGCACCTATTTATGAGAAATTGGGTGAAAAAGCTAGATTTAACCCTGAAAAAGTAAATAGTAAAATTGTATTTGAAGATAATAGAGTAGATAGGGATGGAAAAGGTTATAAAGTTATTGCTCTCCTAAACCCCCATAAAGATTATCAAGCAGATGAGCAGATATTTAATAATAAAATTCAAGAACTTAAAGAACTAATTACTGAAGGAGTAGATGTAGAAAAAAATTCAGAAGAACTATCTAAAGTAAAAAAAGAGTATGGTAAATGGAAATTAGAGTACATGCACCAAGAATTTACAGATAAATTCTACAAAAAATATGAATTGTGGGAAGATGAAGTAGGTCAAAAACTAAAAGAAAAAGTAGATTTTATTTTTAGTCATATCAATCAATTACACCAAGTAGCTCAACTTACAGGAACAGAACTTACAGAAACAGAATTAAATGAAATAGATAATTGGCTAAAAGAATATAAATTATTAGGTTCTTTAGTTACCCTGGACGGTTCTGCAAAAACAGGAGAAGCTTTAAAAGAAGCTGAAAGAATGCAAGAAATTAGAAAACTTAATGGGGAACTATTTGAGTTTAAAGATAATATACAAGCATTTGATAGAGCTAAACAAAGACATTCTGAATACCTTCTTTCTCAAAACATAGAACAGGATTCTCCTGAATATGAAAAAGAAATGAATAAGTGGGAGGAAAATAATACAAGAACTGTAATAGATAAATCTTTTTATGAAGATAGACAAATAATTCTACAAAAGATTAATGATATTCTCTCTGTATTAAATACAGAAGAAGATAATTCTGATTTTGCTGATATTTGGAAAGAGATATTAGATATTACTTATGGACATAGAGATGAAGATAATCAACCTATAGGTACAGAAATCACTGAAAAAGCTACAGAGAAAATAAAAGTTTTACAAGAAAGATTAGAAGCTATTAAAGAATCTCTTACTCAATCATCAGGTCTATCAAGAATAGAACAAAATAGACTGTCTGAATTAATAGACAAATTAAAGGATAAATCTATAAATTCTGTAGAACAAGCAGAACTAAAAGAATTATTTGATAGACAAAAAAGTAATGGTTTACCTGAATCTTATAAAAAGAAATTAGCTGTACTTTTTGAAGAATTAAAAGACTTACAATCTAAAATACCTACAGATTACTATATAGATTCATTTAATAACCTATCTCAAAAATATGGAGTTACTTTAGATGAAACAGGTAATATTATAGAAGGTGATGTATCTACACCTATATTAGATTCACCTAAACTTAATACACTTCTTAAAGAAGAAGATTTTAAAGATTGGTTCTATAAAAATCACATTCAAGTAAAGAAATTTAATCCTGATACTCAAGAAGTAGAAGATAAATGGCAAAGACTTTACCAATGGAATAGAGTTGTACCTAACGATAAAAAGTATATCTCTATAAAACCTTCCTTAAAATATTCTTACAGAACAGTTAAAGATGAATATAGAACTGAACAAATTGTTGGTAAAACTGTAGATATTAAAGGTAAATTTCTTCCTAAGAGTGATGTAGAAGATAAAAAATACATTAATGAAGAGTATTTTAGATTAAAAAACTCTACTAACTCTATAGATAAAGAACTATTTAAACTCCTTGAAGTACATACAAATTACTTATTAAAAACCCAAGAAAACTTAATAAATAGAAATAAACTTTCCTATGATATTCCAAAACTATCTAAATCTAAAACAGAAAGATATTCTAAAGCTTTAAAAGATTTAAACGAAAAACCTAAAGAAATACCAAGTATTGTTTGGGGAGGTATAGTATCTAAGTTTAAATCCTTTACAGAATTTGACCAAGATGAAGGTAATTTTGAATCTGTATTTGCTGATAAAAATGGCAGAGAGTTTACTACTGTACCTATCAAATTTGTTGGTAAGAGACCTATAGAAGATACTTCCCTTGACTTGTTTAAAGCTATTATGAAATATACATATAGCACTAAATTAAACAAAAAACTAATAGAATTAACTCCTGTAGCTAATGCTCTACAAAGAATAGTTGGACAACCTACCCACCAACCATTAAACCTTAAAAAATTTATTAAGGGTAAACTAAGTAAAAATCCTGTCTCAGGAACAAATACTAGAGCTTCAGCAATAAAAGCTATGATTACTAGAGAATTTGAAGGTCAAGAAAAGAAAATGGAAGGGGGTAAATACATAGAAGCAATAAAAGAATTTATTGTAAAGTTAGTAGTACTTAAATCCATTAAATTTAACATTCCTTCTTCTATAGCCAACGTAGTAAATGCTGAAGTACAGAACTTTGTAAATGCCTCTAATGGTAGAATATCTAAGTCTGATTTAGGTAAAGCTCACTCTGTATTCTTTTCTCAATACTTACCTGCATTCTTTAAAGATTATGCAGAAAATAAAATAAATAAAGCTTCCTTACAAGCACAAATATTTGATTTATATGGATTTGTACAATCTCATTCTACTGAAGATAGTCTTGGAGAGAAAATATCAACCTCTAAAATAAAAGATTTCATTGCCTTAAAATGGTTAACTTCTCATAGGGAATGGGGAGAAATGTTTGTACAAAGTTTAAATGCATTAGCTTACCTTAACTCTGTAAAAGTAAATCAAGATGGAAATACTATTTCTCTCTTGGATGCTTATGAATTAGATTCTAATGGTAAAATTAAACTAAAAGATGGGGTACAAGAAGATTACTCTCCTAACAGCTATAAACAAAAAGAACTTAAAAAGGAAATAGAAAAACACAATAGATTAGTACATGGTAACTATGCAAAAGGTATAGATAGACCTGAATCAGATACATATACTACTTATTCTATTCTTTTTCTAATGAAAAGATTCTTTATTTATATGGCTTTAAATAGGTTTGGTTCTACCAATCATAAATTCTCTAAATATGGTATAGAATCAGATGCTAGATTTTCAACAATAGGTGAACCTGAACATGGATTTTATATACAAACTTTAGACATATTTGCAAAAGAATTAAGGTCAAAAGTAGAAACAGGAGAATTTAATAAACTAACCCTTAATGAAAAAAGAGCATTAACCAAAGCTGCTTATGAAGCATTATTAATCCTTTCTTTTGGTTTAATACTTAAATATTTACTAGGATTTGACCCAGATGATGATGATAAATACAAGAAATTAGCTAAAAACTCTTGGATTACTAATCAATTAATCTATCAAGTAGCTAGGTTACAAACAGAAACTTCTACATTTTCTAGTCTAGACCAATATGTAGATTTTATTCTAGGTTCTCCATTTGCAGGACAAACCTTAAAAACTTGGGGAGAATTAATTCAATACTCTATTGGAAATCTAAAAGGAGATGAAAAATCTTACTATAAGAGAGATGAAGGTATTTATAAAGGAGGTGAATCTAAAGCTAAAGCAAGATTATATAAAGTAACAGGTATTCAACAAAACCTAATGCTTATGGATGATGATGAATTAACTAAATCATACCTTAAAATGAGAGAGAGGTAAATCTAAGAAATACCTCTTCCTCTAGGAATATTAGCACATTCATGCTTAAATCCTTCAAATTTATACTCTATACCTAGCTTTATAAATTCATATACACTAATTTCTTCCTGTATAAATTCTTCACTATCTTCAAAAGTCTGAAAGAATAAATCTTTATTATTTTCTGGGACATACCCAAGTCCAATTATTTTATTATTGGATATTCGTTTATAATATTTTGTCATGTACAATATTAATTGTTTTTATTGATTTTATTTGTTAAAATTATTAAATAGTTCACTAATTTCATTTTTTATTATATATTTGTACTATAATTTAAATACAAAATGGAAAATACACAAGAACAAAAATTACCAAAAGGTCTAACAGCTAGACCAAATGCCCTACCAATTACATTCCCTCAATTCTTTGACCTATTAAGATTAGCAGATGCCTTTAGCCATCTAATGATTTTCTTAAAGAATGAAAACATTAATAACGATAACCTTAGATATTACTTTGAAGAAGATGTAGTAAAAACTACAAATGAAAAAGGTGAAATAGTAGAAACACTAAGAGAGGATTTTTGGGGTACTACAGAAGAAGTTAAAACAGAAGAAGTTAAATAGTAAATTAAAAAGGAGTAAGTGGTTTAAGCTTACTCCTTTTATTTTTTAATCTATACTCTCTTAAATATCATTAGTGTATTCTTAAACCAAGGTGCTTCAGATAAATTAATATCTCTAACTTCTTTAGTTTCTTTTTCCATTACTTTAAAACCTCTATTTTCTATTTCAGGTATAATTTCATGATTATCTAAACAATTAACATGTCCAAATCCTTCTTGTCCCCTTACAGCCCAAGATGTAATTAGATAATTATTACAAATTAACTCTATATTAGTTAAATAATTATTCATATATTCCTTACTAATATGTTCTCCTACCTCAAGGGTAATTACAGTACCTCTTGCTCCAGATTCAATTATATTAGTTAAATCTTGCTGAATAATATTATCGAATACTTTTTGTTTAGGTGGGTCAGCTTCATATCCCATTAAATTAGTAAATCCAAAATCTTGTAAGTCTTTTAAATACCAACCTAAACCACAACCTAAATCTCTAATAGGTTCATTCAAACCTACGTTTTTCTCTAAAAATTCACATATCCACTTACTTAATTCTTTACAATGTACATGATGAATATGTGCTGTTTCTCCATTCCAATATCCTGTTTCTGCTATTTCTTTCATTATTTTTTAATTTTTACAAACCAACAATCATTTTCTACTTTATCAGGAGTACCTAATAATTCATTTACTGCTTTTTTGACTCCTTCCCAACTATTATAATCATGACCTGCCATAGTAGCACCATTTTTCATTTTAGGTAGCCAAGCTTTAATATCAGCCAATACTGCTTCATAAGAATGACCAGCATCTATAAATATTGTATCTACAGAATTATTACTAAAAACTTCTGCGGTGCTATTAGAATAGCCAACCAATGTCTCATAATGTTTTTGTAAATGATTAGTGTTTTTATGATATTCTTCATACATTTTGGAAACATTTACTTGTTTGTACGCTTCTACCTCTTTTTTATCCGTAGAACCACTATCTCCTTCAAATGTATCTACTGTATAAAATTGAATATTTCTACCCCTATTTACCATTTCAGTCATTATAAAGGAAGTACTTTTCCCTTTATATGCACCTAATTCTACAAATATTCCGTTTTCAGGAGTATTTTCTAATAATTCTAGATATTGGTCTTCCATATTAAACCAACCTTCTAACTGTTTGTAATTGTGTTCTATCATTTTATAATTTTATTATGTATTAATATTTTTTCCACAGATTCCCAATCTACAAAAGGTCTTTGTGAGACATTTAAATCCATTTTTAAGGGACAACCTAAAGCAGCATCATCAATGTATAATTGGGCATAAGCTTTAGGGGAAGTTGTCCATTCATTTTGTGTAGGATTTTTTTGAATACCATAAAGAGGTATATTATTTTCTTTAAACCAATTTATAGCTTGTTGTAAAAAATCCCCACTATGCATTTTATAACCATTTTCTAAAATTTGTTCTTCTTGAGCATCACTTCTCATAGTCCACAAAATTAATTGATGTTCATTTTCTACTAATTTTTTAAGTATTGGTACTGCTCCAATATCTGCACCTAATTCAGGAAAACTATGTGTCACACAAGTTCCGTCAAAATCTATTGCTATTATCATATTTCTTTTGCTATTTTTAAATGATTTCTATAAGATTCTCTAATATTTTGTTCTTCTGATTTGTAATGGTATCCCCAATTTTGCTTTAAATTTTCATCACTAAGTCTACTTGCATAGGATTTATATTTCTCTACTAATAAATCTTCATTAAGAAATTTCATGTGTAATAATTTAGGTCTAATATCTGTATAAATAACATCTCCTACAGGATTACAACTATGACATCCAGGAGTATAATTAATCTCTTTGATATAAGTTTTATTAAAACATATCACTTTATCATATTGTATAGCTTCTATTCCATATCTAATAGTATCATATTCTGTAATATTATCTACATTACACATATTATATCCTTTAGATTTAAATAATGTCTGATTAGTATTTAAATTATTAGAATTAATATCTAAAAACTCATCAGCATCACAAACTATAACCCACTCTGTATTAGCATCTTTCCAACAATTATTCTTAATCTCTAGATATTTACTATCACTTAACTTATTATTAGTATCATACTGAATTACTTTACAGTTATTCTCTAAAGCTATCTTTACTGTATTATCAGTACTAAAATTATCATAAATAATTATCTCACAATCAGGAAATTTATCTCTATACCATTTTATAAAATATGGTAAAATTACCTCCTCATTGTAGCAAATTGTGTGAATTGTTATATTCATATTTTTATTATTGAATAATTACTTTACCTTGCATCACACCAAAAGAAGATTTTTCTTTTGCGTAAATAGTTCCTGTAATTGTATCTTGAACTATTACCCATATATCATCTTGTTTCCAAGTAAGATTCATAAATTTTTCATTTGGTTCAAGTTTTATAGTTTCTGTACCACCAAAACTTCTTGCCCTTTGATTATCAGTACAAGATACCAATGCTAATAAGGTAATAGCTACCATTGTTAATTTATTCATTATTTAGCAATTTAATTTTACATCCACTTTCCTCTAAATCTTTTTTTAATTCTATAATCTCCTCTTTGTTCAAATTACCTTTTTTAATTATTTCAGATAAAAGCATTTGTTTAACTCCATTTTCAAATTCTACTTCATAAAAGTAATCAATCTCCCAATCTATGTTTTCTACAATAGCTATTCTTTTTAATAATTCTGATAAGCTATAAGCATAAAATTTTTCTAATTCTAGATATTTTTTAATCTTTTCGTAATTAAAATAAAGGTAGTCAAATTCATATATAGCTATATATCCTCCACTTTTTAATGTAATGCAATGTCCATTACTGTTTTTTATACAATCTTTAATTGCAGGTATATTTAACTCCTCTTTTGTAAGTAATACAGGTTCTCCTTGATTTTCAATATATTCTAAACTATCTACAATTATATCAAATAACTGTTCATTCCAAGGAAATTGCTCATAAATATACCTATCCTCATCTATTCCTGTAGTATCTAACTGTAATTTTACTAAATTCATATTCCTAATAATTTACTTATATATCGAAACTCGTTAATGGAGGGTACAGTGCCTTTAAATAGTATAGATTCACCTTCAGGGTATTCCTCACTTTTTTCTAAAATAACTATTTTATGTATAGATTTATAAAAACCTAACCAATATTTATCTAATTTAAACCATAATTCAAAAGGATAATCTACTTCATTATAGGGAAGTATTGGTATATTACCTTTAAACCAATCATTTTTACCTAAATAATTAAATTTCCAACCTTCCTCCTCTATTTGTTCTTTTGTAAGAAAAGGTACTCTAATAGAGTTATTTTGAAATTCCTCATCAAGAAGATAATTTTCTGATGAAGTGAAATCATCAAAAACATGTTTAATCCATTGACTACTTATTAAAGTAAAATCAGAAGTACTATATGTACAATGTAATTTTTCATATTCAAAACCTTCTCTAAAATCTTCTCTACTTGGTACATAGTATTTATTTTCCATATTTTTATTTTTATAAGGACAGAAAACACAAGAATTTTTACAACAGCGTTTCTGCTGAAGTAAAAATTCTCTGCTCAAAGGTTCTACATTAAGTCTAGACATTTTAATTTTTTATCATAAATGTAGAAAGAAGGCATCCTTTCTAATATAAATGTTAAGTAATTATAAAAATCTAATCCTGTTAATTCTTTAAATTCCTCTTTACTGAGGTGAGATGTATAATTAGCATCTACATTAACTTCTTCCCAAATTTCATTTTCCATGTAATTAATAGAGGGAATAATCCAATTTTCAATATAATCAGTATACAGTTCTGACTTCATAATAAAGAAGTTAGAGTAAGTATAGAATTTTTTATCATATTTATACTCTTTTCCTAAATTATTAACAACTTTTTTGAGTAATTTCTCCAATCCAGGATGTTGTTTTTCACTAAAATCTATATATTCTTTAGTAGTTTTCCAATTCTTAGGTGTAAGATTAATAAAATCATACTCTTCATAAGACTTATACATTAAAGTTTTAAATAGGATATTCTTAACTAAGCCTGTTTTAAGAGGTAATTTCCAACTAAATATTCCAGAATATCCATTATGTTCTTTAATTTCTGATAACTTATCTAGAAATACATTATACTCAAATCTCCAAGCTTTCTCTTTAGTAACATTAAATACTTCTTTATACTCTACAGGTTGTTCTTCCTTATATTTAATGCTATAGAAATTACAATTAGGTAGTTTAAAACTTAAATCTTCACTATATACAGTATTAATTACAGCAATAGTATTTTCAATACGTTTATTATAATCAGCATCTTTTAAGTTAGTTTCTGTAATATGATTTAATAATGTATTATATTGTTCCCTATCTAAACATGTTTCTAAAGCTTTTTCATATTCTAATGGAGTTTCTGCCATTACAATTCCCTTTAATTCTTTTTGAGAGTATAATCTACTTCCAATAGGTAAAACATTTGCACAAGCACACTCATTTAACTTTAAAGCTGTTCTACAAGCATTAAACTCTGTATATAATAAAGGCATTAATAATACATCTAGATTAGAAAATGAATTAAAATACTTATCCAATCCTTCATAATTCCTAACATGATATACTAATCCTTTCTTACAAGAGAACAAACTTTCTATTTGTTTCCAACCTTCAGAACCATCATACCCACATAAATAAAACTCACAATTCTCTAATAACTTCTTATTCTTAGCAATTCTATTAATTACTCCTTTAAGAGCTAGGAAATTATTAATGTGTGAAGCAGAACCCATAATACCTACTCTTAATTTATCAGATTCTACTTTTTCACATTTAAAATCTTCAGGATTTAAGAAATTAGGTAATACAGCAACATTATCATTATACTTAATAACATCTAACATTACTCTTTCATTACTCACAATTACTGCATCTGCAACAAGTAAATGTTGTTTAACTCTGTTTTGAGCATATTGTCTAATAAATGGATTATTATATGTAGGATGATTTTCTTCTATATTAATTGTATCATCTAATACATAGATAATCTTTTTACCCTTACTTTGTATTTCTCCTAATTGCTGTATACTTAACCCAATATCCCAATTATAAAGTAATAAATCATGATTATCCATAGTAAATTCTTTACTTAATTGCTGAAAATCTACCTCAATCTCAAAATCTTCACCTTTAAATCCATTAATTTTACTTAAAGGGTAGGTTAAACGATGGAAATCTGACCCCCCGAACTCTTTAGTAATTGCTAATACTCTTATTTTTTTCATTTATTTATTATTTAAAAACATATATTAAAAAACTCTAGAACTTTTTCAGATTCTTGTTGAGTTAATTCCTTATTTTTGTGTTTATTATAAAATATCATCCATTCAGATACTACTTTATTAGTTTTCCAACTTTGGAAATAATCTATTACTTTAGACTTAAATATATCAAAATCTTTGTTAAAATCACCATTATCTTCTGAGATTTTAGTATTATTTAACCAATTAAATAATTTATTTCTAAATCTTTCAACACCTTTATATCCATTATCCTGCCATTTACCCCCTTCAAAGTAGTGATTTATAAACATTAGGTACATTCTAAGTAATTGAGGTTCATAATTCTCTGGATTTATTACATTTCCTTTACTTTTTGACATCTTTTCTCCATCTTCTCCTAATATCATACCTTGATGTACAACTTGTTTAAAAGGTTCATCAAAATCAATATAACCAATATCATACAAAAACTTAGTAATAAATCTAGCATATATTAGATGCATACAAGCATGTTCATTACCTCCTACATAAATATCTACAGGTCTAGTTTTATCATATTCAATAGTATAGAAAGAACTATCTACAAAAGTGTCTAAAGTATCTGTTTCCCCTTCAATAGGTATAGGACATCCCCAATTTCTCTGCCTAGATACACACCAATCAGTTAAATTTTCTAACCAATGAAGTTGTTGTTTCTTTGTCTTCTCTGGGTAATTTACTTTAGATAAATCATCAATTAATCTTTGTTTATAATCTGTAATTTTAAAAAACCATTGCTCTAATTCTTTCTTTTCTATTACACTATTACACCTATCACATTTACCATTTTTAACTTGTTCTCTAGCTAATACAGTTTCACAACTAGGGCAATAATCTTGTTCCCTAAAAGCTTTATAAGCTAATCCATGTTCTTTTAACTTTAAGAATAACCATTGAGTTCTTTTTTGATATTCTGAGCTATGGGTAGAAAACTTATACTCAAAAGAAGTATTCATTCTATCAATTTCACCCAATAGTAACTTAATGTTTTCTTCTGTTACCTCTTTCGCACTTCTATTTTGTTTTCTAGCTGCATTTTCAGCAGGTAAACCAAAAGAATCCATACCAATAGGCATAAATACTTTATGACCTAAATATTTTTGTATTTTACAATAACTATCTACTATTGCATAATTATACCAATGTCCAACATGTGCCTTACCACTAGGGTAAGGAAACATAACTGTAATATACTTATTCATATTGTTTAATTAATTCCATATTGTTCTCTTAACTTTTTTGTATACTCTCTAACTTTTGGAGTTTTACTATCATCTACATGAACTTGCGAATGAATATCTCCGTGTAAAAGTACTATATTTTCCTTATTTAATGCGTATTGAGGGTATTTACTTTTGAACAAGCAGTGATGAAAGAAAATTGATAAACACTCCTCTCCCAAATATTTACCTGTTTCAAAGCAATAATGTTCTCTTTCTCCCCATATCTCTAAAAATAACTCAAATTGCTTTTCAGTATATTGCTTTTTCCTCTCCTTTAGTAATTTACCCTTTTCATTAATCTTCTTAATAGGTTTATTACTCTTTTTTAGAGGAGTTCTAGGACTATGATACTTACATAAGTTTTTACTCCAAACAGGGTAATTACAATTTTCTATAGAACAAGTTCTAGCCATTATTTTGAAATTTATTATAGAATAAATCAACACTATCCCTAATTTTTAATACATCCCCCATAGGTTTTTTATCAAATATAGTGTAAAAGTGATTTATTATTTTCGCTTCATTTGTATTTGGTAATAATTCCCAATCAAATTCTTTATTAAAAGATGGTTTTTGTATCATTAATAAATTATCATCACTTATATAGGTATTAAAACTTTCTCCAGTGTAATAAGAATGTAATTCTTTAAATCCTTTAAACATATTTTGTAAATTTTTTATTAAAGTAACTTAAACTTATATCAAATGCTAAAGACATAGCATTAAAATCACTTGCGTTTTGCATAGCTGATATACCAGATATTCCATTTTGAGCCATAATCTTAATAAATGAAGGACAAAGTTCTCCTTTAGGAGATTCAATTTGACCTACATCTACTCCTTTTAAAGAGTAAATGTAAGTCTGAATTAAATCTAAAGTTTCTTTCTCCGTATATGAATATTCATTAACTATTTCATTAGTTAATTTATTTTTAAGAGGTCTAGGTTTTTTATCTAGAATACTTTTTATATCTTTTTCAGTTAATAACATAAATATCTTTTAAATCTACAGGTTTAAAACTTTTACCTTTTAATACTTTTCCTAAAGGTCTTGTACTATCAAATACACCATTTTCACCATTAATTACAGGTTTACCATCTTCTAACTTACTCATATTACTTTCATGAATTCGTGTAAATACTTCTGAAATAACATCTTGCATACCATGTGATAAAATTGTACCTAATAATATATATAATTTATCTCCTAATGCATCTCCAATTTCAACTAAATCTCCATCAATACATGCTTGTAAATATTCTTGATTTTCTTCTTCCATTAATTTAAACCTAAGTTCATAGTCTTTTTGACCAATTAAACATGGTTTATCAGAAACTAATGAATTAAATGCTAAATTAAACTCTTTTACCTTATTTATTTGTTCTATCATATTATATTTATTAACTGTATAATTTTCTAATGGCTGTACCTAAATCAAAATTATTGGGATATTTTTTCAAAAGTTGATTAATAGTTTCTTCTTTCTGAAGCTCAACTTCACAATAATTAGCAAAATCTAAAGCTTCTTGTTGCATTTCTGAAATAAAGTTGTATTTACTGTAGTTACCAAGTTGCTCCCCATATTTTTTAATGCCTACAGAGCTTCTATCCAATAGTTTTTGTCTTACAGATTCAACAATTTTATCTTTACAAATACCTTTTTCCATTGCATCAAAAATATGTTGTTCCATTTCAGATAATAATGGATTATTTTGAATATAATCCCCATAAGCTTTTTTTGATTGCATATAATGTTCTTGTGAAGCCTTTAAAACAGCAATATCAAACCATTTAGTTTCTTCTTTATTATCTCTCTCATAATTAGCACAAGTAGGTTTAGGTTCATAAGCTTCTAATGCTTTTTTTACATGGTCTTTTTCAAATATTCTTGTTCCTTTACCAAGATTAATAATTAATTGTTCATTTTGTGTTACTGTCATATCTTAATATTTCTTCTTTTTCTATTAATTTACTCTCTAATTCTGTTTCATTAGCAGTTATTTCTCTAATTCCTATAGATTTTAGCCAAGTATTAAACTTATTTTTACCAAAATCTGTTTTTTTAATAGCATGATATACATTATGAGCATAATTATTAACTTTACTTATATCTGCAAAAGAAATAAATACTTCTCCATAATTAAGTTTTCTTTCAAATCCATAGTTAAGAGTAGTTACTTTATCCATTTCAGAATATTTACTCTCTCTAAAAGATTTATATATTTCTGCTTTATCTTCTTTAAACTCAAATATAAAACATTTATATTCATTTATAGAATATTCATATACAAATTTACTATTTCCTTTAAAATATCCTTCTAAAATCTCTTTTTTATCTTCATCTGCATATTCTTTATATTTTATAACATATATAACCATGTTATCATTAAACTGCTCATAAGGACATTCTTTATCCCCTATATATAAATTACTCTTACTTACTAACTCTCTAACTAATGTACTTACTTCCACATTAAATCCTAGTAATGGGTAAATAAACCAAAAAGTTCTATTATGAGCTTCATATTTCTTGCACAAAGTTAGTTGTTTTTCCTCCACCATATTTCTTATTTTGCAAATATCCCTTGACTAATACTAAAATTATATTTACCCTGTAAATCCAATAATTTTTTATCATCTATCAAATTTAAATTATGTACATACACTATATGATAATTCCCATCATAACTTACCTCTAAAGTACTATAAATAGCCTTTAATTTCTTATCTAACTCAATCCTATCTTGATTTTCCATATCTTCCATTATATTCATATTAAAAACTATCTAACATTTCTATTATAAACTCCATTAAACTCCTTCCAAAATTAGTATGATATATCACATAATACACCAAAACAAATGCTCCTAAACCAATTATAGCTTCCATAATTTAATTAGTTCTTCTTCTCTGTTAATAATTTCTTCTATCATAGTTTCTTTATATAGACTATCTATATTCTTTACATTTAAAAGAATATTCCAAATATGGTCAGTAGTAAGTTTACCAATAGGTATCCATTCAATCTTATTTAAATATTTACCATTTTTATCTGTATTCTTACCCCATAAAAGATACTTCTTTCTTAATTTATGACTACCATTATCATAAATTATAGTGTTAATCATATCATCTGGATTATTAATATTAGTCAAAAATCCACTTCTTTGGAAATCTAATCCTCCGTCACAGAAACACATACCACAATTACAAGTTTGAAAATCATGTCTATACTTACTAATTACCTCTGTATTACATTTCTTACATAATACACTATTTTTTAAGATTCTTCTCATATTTATTTACTTTTTTAATAAATTCTTTCCAATCTCCTGCCCATAAAGTTTCATAAGATTTTCTATATAACTGATTAGAAAAGTGTTGTAATGTTTCAATTTCTATCAAATTAAACCTATAATCACAATAAAACTTAGCTTTATATTCTCCAAGTTTAAATTTCTTTTCCCACCATATACCAGATTTATCTTCAAACTGTTTCTTTTTAAATCCTAACTTTTTAAGTTTATCTGCTTTATCTATTATTTTCATTTTTTAATCATCTTTAATTGTACAGCTTTAGAAAATAATAAACTAAGGTCTTCAAAATCTTCTTCTGGAATAAACTCTTTCAATTCTTCAATAAATAACAAATCTTTTTCTGAAAGTGTTTTTTCTTTGTAGTTTTGAAATAAATCATACATTTTTTCTAAATATGTTTGATTATCCCAAACTTCAAGAGTTTTTCCAAGTTCATAATTTATAATCTCAAAACTAGGCATAACATAAATTCCATCTTTTGCTAATAATGCACTAATTTTATATCTTCCATGTAATTTACCAAATGGTTTTATATCAGTATGTACCACTAAATTATCATCTATTTTGCTCATAATTTTTTATTTACCTTTAATTAATTTTAATATCTCTTCATTACTAAGATAATCTACACTTCTGCAATCATCTCCAATAATAGCATGACTTTGACCTAATCTATAAGCTTTATCAAACTCTTTTGGTACATCTCTATCTTCTTCTAGTAATTCATCCTTAAAACCTTGAATATACCATTCTAATAACTCTTTATCCATAACTAATTTAATTAGACATAAAAATAGGTAGAAATTATCATTAATAACTCCTACCTACTCTTAATAATTGTTAATCTATACCAAAAAATAACATATATTCATCAATAACTTCTTGTAATAAATGCTTCTCTATTGCTCCACTCATTACATCTTCTTCTAGATTTATGTTATCCCTCCATTTCTCTAAAATTTCTTTGAATTCTGTTATTTTATTGTTCATATTACTTTATTATATCTTCTACAGCATCTTCAGGTCTAAGATTTTGACCATTTAAATATTCTGTTAATAGAGGTTCTATTACTGTTTTAGTATATTCTGGATTATCTTTTAAATATTCAATAGCTTTCTTTTTTCCAACAGCTTTGAAATTTTCTACTTCTGGAAAGAAATAACTGGTTTTTTCATTCTTGATAATACCAAACTCAATAGCTAATTCACCAACTTCAGAAAATAAATCAAATCCATTATCCCAATTATAGATTATCGTACCAACTTTAAATGGGGGGGCTAATTTATTCTTAATAATTGTAAATTTCATTACATTTTGCTTATTCTCTCTATCTATTTCGCTTCTTGTGACTCTAATTCTAACATGTGCATAAAAAGGAATTGATAGACCCCCCGAAACAGTTGTTGGGTCTCCCATACCTCCAATTTTTTGTCTAATTTGTTGAATAAAAATTAAACAAGTATCACTTTTTTCCAAAGCTGTCATAACCATCCTCATTTTATCAGAATTTACCCTAGCCTCTATACCCATTACAGCAGAACCATCGAATTTAGCTAGGGGGGCAAAACTTGTTACTGAATCCACGACAATACAACCAAATAAATTAGAATTTAATGCTTCTGTTACTAATTCATACATATCTTCTAGCGCATGGGGAGCAGCTAATGTTAATTTTGAATTATCTATACCAAGTTTTTTTCCATATTCTATCGTGTAACTATCTTCTTTATCTATCAGTAAACAGTGGTCTCCAAATTTCTTTTGACAATTCCCAATCACATCATAAGAAGTAGTAGATTTTCCAGCAGAAGTATCTCCATCAATTGTATATAATTTTCTTTTTGCAAATCCACCAATTCCTAATGCATTAGATAAACTAAAGGGAGTGGTTGGAATTACATCACCATAACTTTCCTTATCTATAGCAGATACAAATGTTCCTTTTCCAAACTTTTTAGTAATTAATGCTAACTTCTCTTCAAATTCTGCCTTTTTCTTTTCTTCTTTTGTTACTTTTTCTATCATTTTTAATTATTTTATTTACTGTAAATATATGAAATTATTTTAGATTAATTGCAATAATTTTTATAAAATTCATCTTTTTTTAATATTTTACTTACAATTAAATCATCAATTTGACAAATTTGTACATGAGTTATATCTCCAAAATTAATATCTAAATGAATTTCTTCATTACCTTTTCTATAAACAGGAGTATTGCAATATCTATCTGTTTTTGAAGTTTTAACCCATCCATTTTTTATAACTATATTATCAAAATTCTCCCAATCTAATTTATACTCCTCTAGAGTAGTTTCATAATTTTCCATAATTTGTTAAATTTTATTTATTCAACTACTTCTTCTTTTAATTCCCAAATAAAATTAAAATACATATCATAGTTTTCATTAAATAGGTCTTGTACATCTTCTGTATACCCTTCTTCACAATTTCTATCTACATACATATCATCTTCATCTTGAATTTCTCCAAGTCTTAGTAAATCTTCTTTAGTTTTAAGAAAAGCTAGTTCACTAGCTAATTCTACTTCATTTATTGTTATCATATTGCATTCCAAATATTAAATTTATAAATACATCCTTTAGTTTTTCTATCTGCATATTTAATTTCCATCAAGATTTATATTTCTTTTTCAATGTTTCTAAAAGTGCTTTTTCTCTTTTCTCTTGTATTAACTTTTTAGATTCTGCTCCTTTTTTAGCTCTAAGTGACATTTCTTCTTGATGCTTTTTCCTTGCTTCAAATTCTTCATCTGTTTCATCTCTAAATACTCTTACTTTTAATTCTTGACCTTCATACATATCATTAGTTATCTCCATTTCTATGTATTTATAATCCTTAAATGGTGTAAATACTGGTCTAATTTTATAACTAGAGCTTTCATTTTCTCTTATAGTATAGGCATCTTTTAGCAGTTTCTTAATACCTAAGATATATTTAGCTACATCATTTATATTACCATTTAAATAATACACATCTAAATCTACATAAGGTAAATCTTTTATTTGTATTTTTGTTTTCTCTAATTCTTTCATTTTAACATTTTAATTTGAATTTTATCTGTAATTATTTTCCAATCTTCTAGAGATATTCCTTTTGGTTTATGTACTAATGCAATAGGGTAACACTTATAATCTTCGTGTCCCCATATTACAATAGTTTTATTATCATATATCCAATTATCTCCATTCTTACTTACTTCTATACTTGTTAATCTTTCATTAATTGGTTTCAAATTTGCATATTTTATTCTTAAAAAATTTACTGAATATCCAAATCCTTATTTTTTGTGACCATGTACATTGTTCATAACAAGTTTTTATCCAATCATCTAATTCTTTTTTAGTATGCAGTATCTCTACTTTTTCTACAAAATTATCAAAATTTGGTTTCATTTATAAATAATTTAAATCAGGAAAATCACAAGGTTCACTTTCCATTTTACAATCTGGACATATAATTACTTCATCATCAATATAATGTAATATTACTGTACCACAATTTCCACAGATGACTATGTTTATTCCTGTTTTATCTATAATTTCTTGTTGTAGTTCTAATTGTGTTTTGTTAGTCATAATTCATTATATGCTTTGTGTATATCAAAAGATTCTCCATGTAAACCCTCATCATCATGGTCTATAGAAAAACTATCCTCTAAATAGTTTTCATCAGGTTCTTTTAAAAATTGTTTTAAAGCTTCTTTAACAGCTTCTTGTAGATTTTCTGCTTCTACATCATATCTTTTATAACTTTCCCATATAATAGGAATTGAATACTTTTTCATAACTCTTTAATTAATAATTCTTGTACATCTTTAAGTAATATAAGTTGTTTAGAAAGATTTATCATTTCTTCTGCTTTCTCACAATCCCCTTTATATACTTTAAGAAATCCATTTAATAATGCTTCTTCATATTGTTCTTGAGTAAAATCAATAGAGAAATTCTTCTCAAAATATCGAATTCCTAATCCCTTTGTAAAGTTTATACCATCTGCCGCATCTCCGCAACATAATAATTTATAAGTATTATACATGGCTTCTTTTTCATCAACTTTACTCCATTTATCTTTTAAATAATTATAAAAAGTAGTAGGCATTTGAAATAAATCTTTATCACAAGTAAGTACTATACAATCCCAATTTAACTTTTGTGCAAATGTATAAATATAATCATCTGCTTCTGCTCCATGAGATTCTATAGCATTAAATGTATTTACTACATATTGTAATAAAGGTTTAATTAAATCACTTTCTGTAGTTCTATGTGCTTTATATTCAGGATAAATTTCTTTTCTGAAATTATTCCTCCCTTTTATAAACATATATAAAGCTTTAATTTTAAAATACTGCTCTACTTGATTAATATGTTTTAAAATTAACTCATTTAATTTTCCTTCTAAATAAGGTAAATCGTTAATATTGAATTCAGGATTTCTATTACCGAACTCATCCTTTCCTGAATAAGTAGTATGATAAATTGCACTATCTAGGTCAAATAATACTACTTTTTCAGGCATTTCTTCTAAGTTACTTAATATTGTACTTATCCCATTATCATGTCCTTCATAGAAATTAGGTTCACTTTTTTGTACTATATTCATTCTTTCTCTAAAATTTTAAGTAAATCCTTGAATATTTCATCACTTTTTTCCGTATAAAGCTGGGTAAAGCTTCCATCTTCATTTATTTCTGTAACAAATAACCTAAAAGTGAAATACTTAGGTAATACTTCTTCTAATATTTGTTTTGCTTGTTCTAATTTATCCATAAATTTAGTTTTAATTAAAATAAACCTAATTGATTAGGATTATTTATGATTTTAGTTTTTGGTTTTTTACCCTCATTTTCTACTTTATAAATCATTTCTCTAATCTTTTGTAAATAAAATTCATAATCTACTAAGCAAAGATACTCATTATTTTTTTCTTTAGGTAAATAATTACATACAATTGATTTCCAATGTCCAGCATTTACTTCAGAAATAGAAGCTGCATTTGTTTGACATTCCTTATTTTTAACTTTTAATAACTTTTCACCTTCCTTAGATATAAAATATCTAATAAGTTTATTGTACATTGTTTTTTCTCCTGTATCTTGATTTACCCCTTCATAATGGAAATCTTTAGTTGATTTAGCTCTTGCACAAAAATCATATATGTTATTGTGTTTATATATGAAATCTTCAGGTTGTATATTATTAATAAAGTATTCTTTTAGAGCTAGTTGTACTATTCTAAAGGATTTATTCTTGTGTAGCTCGAAGTCAATTAAAAAATCTCCCTTAAATTTAATACTTCCATCTGTTTTTACAGCTATGTAATCATTAACAGTAGAAAATATCATTTTAGAGTAATCAGTTCTTTCTAGTTCATATTTAGTCACATTCATCCACCACTTATTCACTTCTTCAACTTTTGAAACTAATAATTTATCAATTTGTATAGTTACTCCATCTGTATTAGCTGAAATTACATGAATACCGTTTATTTCATAAGCTTCGATAAGCATTAATAAAGATAACTCACCTGTAATAGTAGTAAACATAGTTAATCCTCTATCATATATCCAGGATTGTATATCACTGCTCTTCGATTTTGTTATCCTATAGGCTTTTTATCCTATAGTTCTTACAGTTCTTTTTTCCTGTAAGTCCAGCATATATTTTCATCCAATTAAGGATGTTGGGCACTCGTGGCGGTTTATATTCTTATTTTCTAAGTTTCACCCACTATGCGTTACACTGACATAGATTTTTTAATTTCTATGTTTAGCACGGTATTAGGAATCACACCCTTCACCGTTTTTGCCCAATTTTTCAACATGAATTACTTCATGAAGCGGCTGATTGCTAAATATCAGTCCTTTATATAATTTACTAGTTTTGCATGATTTACAAATATTTATTGAAGATAGAAATTTAATAGGAATTCCCATTCTTTCTTTTTTAAATCTACCGCTAATTGGTAATTTATTTTCTTCAGTTAAAGACCATTCTTCAACATCTTTTGCACATCTAAATTCTGCAAGAAAATTATAATTTTTATCATAAATATATACTTTCGGAGAAAGATTTCTAATTTCTTCACTTTGTTTTTTTAATTTATCCATCACTTTTTGGGATTTAGTTTTCTTTTTACCCTTTAAAAAAGAATAGTCTATATCTGTTCTTCCTTTATTCCAAGGAATGTGACCTTTTATGAAATTAGATTTTATTTCTCCAGAAGCATATTTTCTCTTCATTGTTTCAGCTCTTTTTAATATTGTTTCTGCTGACATACTTGGAGTACCTGATGCTAAAGGATTAATATTATATAAATTATTAAAATCATGATAATTTATCCAATACTGTTCCCTTTCTAAGGTTATATGTTTTTCAGTGTTTTCTATAATCAAAACATGAAAATTGTCTTCTCCATATTTATTAAAAGCGTTTTGTAAATGTGTATTTTTATGTTTATTTGCTCTTAACATTGATACATGATGTTCTATTCTTTTTAGAACTTTCATTGTAGAAGACCCTATATATAATTTATTATTAATTATGTTTTTAATAACATAAACTCCAGGTTTTTCTGAAGAGCAATTATGCTCTATTATAATTTTCATAAATAAGAATTTTTACAAACTTATTTAAATTTTTCGTAAATTCAAAGAACTGTTTAATTATTTAACAATTTATAACAACCGTAAACTGCATTAACTGAAAGTTTTAAAGCATCTACAATACCTTTTATTTTTTTATCTTTCTTAGCTAATGGTTTTAGTTCTAATCTTTTTTCAAATAGTTTTGTATAACCTTTAAGAAATTCTTTACCTAAATGATAAGGATATTTACCATTATTGATAATAATTGCAGGATAAAAAGAAGATACATCAAAATCTTGAATTAGTGTATTTTCATCAGTTTTAAATATTGCAGGTTTTTGTTCAGTATGTATACCTCCTTTCATGAAACTATACTTATTTCCATAGAATTCTATATGTTCTTTAAAATCATCATTAGCTTTTAATGTTGTATTTTTAATTCTTTCTAAGAATTCTTGTAATTGAGGAGTTTGAAATTTAACATATTTAGCTATACAATATTTTAGAGGTAATTCTTTTCTGAAAAATCCTCTTTTAGGTAAATCTTTATATTCTATTCCTTTTTCTTCACAATAAAACTTTTTGATAATTTCATCACCTATCTTACTATCACTATAGTTTAAACAAGGTACATCAAACTCTTCCTCAATATCTTTTCTTAATTGTATCTGATTATTTCCTTTATATAAAGGATGTTCTGTATCTCCAATAGTTACTTTATAAAATTCATACAATGCTAGAATATCATTTCTACAATAAGATTTAGTAGAGCTTAAATCTTCATCTGTTAAATTTAAAGTATCATGCTTTATTGGCATTTCCTCTATATTTTCAAAATCTAATTCAAACTCTACTCTCTTTAAGCTAACTAATCTATTTTTATTAGAATAATGGTTTATTTCATAAGGGTCAATAACTTTTAATGTAATTTCAGATTGTCTAAATGGTGAAAATAACCCATAGTTTTGTCTATCTATGATTTCTTGAGCAAATTTCCATATCTCTTTAGTAATTTCTAGATTTGTTAAATTTGTCCATTTATCATAATTATGTAGCACAAATTCAATAACTTGTGAGTCAAATGTTAATCCATTATAAAAAACAACATTATATTCATGTTTTATACTTTGTACAAAACTTAGAAATGCATATAAATCATTAGTATTCTTATTTATTTCAAATTCATACCATTGATTGTTTTCTGGATTATAAAAACTAAATAAACTAAATTCAATTAATGTTTCTATATCTGAAATTAAGACCTTCATTCTTATTATTTTAAACTTTTTTGATATTTATCCCATTCTAGGGATTTTTTATACATTTCTACCCATTCATGAAACATCATGGTAACTAAATGATTTTCTTTACATTTACCATCTATTTTATGAAATAATACTTTAGGATATTGTAATTGTGGATTATCTTCCATAAAATTAGCATCTAAATGTGCTGACATTTCTTTAAATATTACATCTGCTTTAGGTCTATTTGTATTATATCCCTTCTTAGCTTGAATATTTAAAGGTAAATTAGCTAAATCTACTTTACAATCATCTAGTAATCTATTTGCATACCTTGATGTTGCACATTTATTGAAACCTAAGTTTTTGAATATAAGAACTAACTCTCTTTCAAAGTTATGACCCATAGTTCTTACATTTTTTCTCTTTTTCTTAGGTACTTCTTCTTGTTCATCATCTTCAATAATATCTCTTGTTTTTGCTGTCATATTAATTGTTTTAAAAATTAAACATAAGAGCTTTGTTTAGAAGCCCTTATGTTTTTAATGTTTTATTTTATCTCACAAGAAGTAGAATCGCAAAACAATTCAGGTTTACTATCTTGTTTTAAATTACTTGTATCTAATGCAGTTATATTAGAAATCAAGATATTATATTTTTCTTTAGATATAGCTTCATAAGGCATCTGTTTATAAGCACCTTTATCTACTTTAGGTAGAAAACTGATTGCCTTTAAATCATACTTAAAGTATTCTAGAATAGCAGGTATTTCTTTTGCTTCTTCTGGTTTGAAGGTTATTGTACAACTAACTTGATTATCTGCCCACCATTTTTGTATAAATACAGCTAAAGCAACTTGTTCCCAGATACTAACTTTATCTACAGTTCTACACTTAATTTCTACAGGAATTTCTACTACTACTGAACTAGCATCATAAAAATCTATTTCTGTAAAATATCCTGCTTTTTGACAAGATGCTAGTAATGGAGAGTTTTTACCTATTCTAATTCTTCTAATATAGTAATCATTTTCAGGATAGTGCATTCCTGGAGTAGCTCCTGCTAATAAACTAATGCTTCCACTAGGTTTAATACTAGTAGTTTTAATAGATTTAGGAATACATAACCAATTAGAATAAATTTCATCATAATGTTGAACAGTTTTATAACCTTCCATACACCAAATTCTATAGGTCTCTAAACTATTTTTCTCTCTAAATTGTGCAATTCCTGTTTGTGATAAACCAATTCTTCTATTTCTTAATAATACCTTATTAGTATCTTTATTATGAGTTTTAACTAAAGTAACAGATTTTCCATATAAATAGGCAAATTTTAAAGTTCTTTTATAATCCTCTAATGTTTCATGATTTGCTGGAAAAGTCTCTACTAAACAACATAACTCAAAATTCTCAAGAGTTTGTTCCATACAAGGATTAGCTCCAACAGCTTTTTTATCTTTCCAATTTACTCCATCTACAAGTCTGCCATATTTTTGAGCATTTTCTAACCAAAAATAACCAGGCTCTCCATTTATTCCTGTTCTATTAGCTGCTTCTGTATAATCTGTATTATTATCACAAAATACACTATTATTAGAAGTCCAACCATAATTTGCTCTATCAGGATTTACTTCATAGTTTTTTAAATCTAAATATTCTTTACTATTAATATCTCCTAACATAACTTGTGCTGACCTACGAACATTTCCACTAACAACACAAACACCAATTAAATTCATCATATCTGCAATATCTGTTTCTGTAAGATATTGTTCATTTCGTTTGTTAAGAATATCTCTTAATTGTTGATGTAATTTAATTAATGGGTCTGCTCCACTACTAATACCCCCAAAAGTTTTAATGATTTCTCCTGCTGGTCTAATTAAAGAATAGTCAAAATTAATAGGATTATTTTCTTCATAATAACTCTCTAATAATAATCTTAAACTTTCTACCCAACCTTCTCTAGTATCTGGAATTTGATATATAATAGTTTCTCCTGTAGGTTTACTTACATTTACTTTACCTGCACCTTTTACATCAAATCCAATACCTACACCAAGCATAGACATATCCATCATAAAAGTAAAAGGTTTTGTAAAATCTTTATCTATATTTTCTGTACTACAATATCCACAATTATTTAAAGCTGCACCTAAACCTTTTTCAATAATTGGTGTACCACATGCCCATAATCCTCTACCTGGAGGTAGAAATTTAAAAGTAAACATTCTTTCATACATCTCTTGAGCTGATTTTTGAGCTTTTTCTTCGTTCCACCCTAAATCATTTTTTAGGATATGTTCTTTTTGTATAGAATATATTCCATTTACTACTCTTTCTACAGTTTCAAACCATGTTTCATTTTCTCCATTTTCTTTCAGTCTACTGTAAGTTCTTAAATAAGTTATTTCTCCCAAACCATTAAACCCAAAATTAGGCTTTTTGTCTACATACTTACTGATAAAACTCTCTCTTAATTTAAATTTCTCCATTTTTATTTTTATTTGATTTATACATTAATTCCATAAAGACTTTTTGCTCTTAACCAAAGAGTTGCTTGAACTTCACTCGGTAACAAATTTACATCTTTTGCAAACTTTTTCACACTATTACTCATAATTTTGTATCTTTTAGGAGTTATGTGTATTAAATCACCTTGATTAAAGTATTTTATCATGTGTGAATCTATACAACTTACTTCCTTATCCATTGGATTATACAGATGTCTAAAGAATGCTATAGTCTTATTACCATGTAATATATTACTTATTTCATCTAAATCTATACTATTTGCTATTCTATGTGCTTTATTCATTTGACTTTGTGTATGTCCATATTTTCTTCCTTTTAAGTAGTTTTCTAATATATTCTTATTCTCTCTTACAGATTTAATTGGAGAAAATACTGCAAATAATCCTGATACAGTAATAATATCTCTATTATGTTTATTTGCTATATCTCTACAATATTCATTTTCAATAGGATACCATTGCATTCCTTGAGAGAGAAAAAGGGATTGAGTTTCATCCCAATCCCTTTTAATTAAGTTATAACACTTTTTCTCTGTCATTACAAATTAATAACTCTGTTTTTAAGTAAATTAGTAATATTTTGTACCTCTTTTAAACTTACTTCACTTACAGCATCAGAAACACTTGTTACTCCCAATGATTTAGTTTTTAATGCTTCAAGAAGTTCTTCTATACTTTCATTATGATATAATTCATCAAAATTAACTAAATCTTGATTATCTATATCTACATAATTACCTTCTTCATCTTGTTCTGTAATTGCAGCAATAAACATTTGTTTAACTCCAATTTTACCACTACATCCACTATCCATTTTATAGATATGTTGAGGAGATACTAAACAACATACAGGAGTATCACCAAATGAACTATATGAAAAAACTTTTCCATCTGCTAAATGTAGAGAACCTCCGCATGAACCATTTTTATTTAAATCAATGTCTTTATCATTAATTTTATAAGTAGCTCCAATTCTAATATCATAAGTTTGAGTATGATTATCTGTATATCTATTTTCTTTTAATTCAGATAAGTTATTATATAAATCTGCAAGATTTCCTTTATGATTATTAAAATCATGTCTTTTATCTCCTTGTGCTATAATTAACCCATTATCATCAAAAACTTCATAATTTTTAGGACTTTTTTTCCAAGATTTTACTTTAAGATATTGTTTAGATACAAAATCTATTAAATCTTTATTGCTATTACATTTACTTAAAATTCTTCTAAACATCACAAGATTTCCTGTATTTGTCATTTTAATATCAAAATTTCTAACAAATTCTAAAGCATGTTCTCTACTTTCTTGAATAGGATTTAGGAGTAATTTCAATGTAAATGCTTTTAAAGAATTTACCTCTTGCTCAAGTCTTAATTTTAAAGGATTTTCTATATCAAATGTTGTATATCCTGATAAACTTTGTTCCTTTAGAGAATTGATAGAACTTATTAATTCAATAAATCTCCCAACAATAAGGCTAGGTATTTCTACAGAAGTTATACCTTTGAAATAGACTGAATTTCCTCTAACTTCAAAATCCTCTACACCTTCAAATACGTCTAGAAAATTAGACACTATTTCTTTTTCCTCTTGTTCTACATTATTTTCTTCTACTTTTTCTTCTTTATGTGAAAGAAGTCTAATAATTTCTGCTGTATCTGCTGTTTTTAGTTTTTCAGCTACTTCTTTATCTACATATCCATTATAGCTACTACCATCACAATCAATCACTGTCACATATCCAGTATTTACATCATAAATTAATCTATTTTTACATTTACTTTCTACTACTGGTGTGGATACATTTTGTTTTAACTCTTCCAGTTCTCTTCTTAATTTAAGAACTCCACTTAAATAATCTATTGTTTTACTAAATACACTCATATTTTTTTGTTTTATAAAGTAAAGTTAGGGAAAATTTTCCACTAACTCTACTTAAAGTTTGTTAATTATGCTAATCTTGATAATTCTCCTGGTATGTGTTCAATTATGTTTGGATACAGATTTCTACCTTTTACAAGTATCTTTTCATTAAGATTAGTTAGAATTGTAAACGTATGTTGATTAGTTTCTCTACCATAGCTATTACTTATAACTTCTCCCTCTATAATTTTACCCTTACTTAAAGAATAATATTTTAATTTACATCCATTTCTAATTGCATGAGATGTAATTTTTGTATTTAACTTTTCTTTTTCAATACATCTCTGTCTATATTCTGCCTTTTGGCTAGCATTTGGTTTCCATTTATATCTCATAATTACTAAATTATACTGTTTCTAAAGATTCTACTTCTTTTTTATTAGTTACTGTTATCTCTAAATCTTCAAAGTTATTATATTTCTTTTTCATAAGTAACATACAATTAATTGTTCTTTGATATTTAGCATATTCTTCTTCATGCCATTTTCTAGGAGTACTTAAACAATTAATGAATTCATATTTCTTAATGTTTCTGTTAAATTCATTATATACATCATCTAAAGAATGGTCATATAAATCTTTTGCTTTAGCTACTTCTTTTAATGTATCTAAGAAATCATTATCAATATTTCTTCCATTGTTTTCAACATATAGTTTTAAAGTTTGTCTTTGTTGTTCAAATGGTTTTAGAACATTGCTAATAATACTCTCACTTTTTCTATATAATGTATCAAATTCATACAAAGCTTCATCAAACTTTAAAGAAGT
>Ga0208826_1000766_pt1 | contig 31081 bp, 20 predicted proteins | sample AD_UKC115_MetaG_FD_184451 | JGI IMG/M metagenome (GOLD analysis project Ga0208826, IMG submission 184451) | Active sludge microbial communities of municipal wastewater-treating anaerobic digesters from Hong Kong - AD_UKC115_MetaG (SPAdes)... | ecosystem: Engineered > Bioreactor > Anaerobic >...
ATCCGAAACCTGATCAATCTGGATGATGTTTTCCGGAAAGTTCACCAGAATCTCATTAGGCACAATCTTGTACTCCTTCAGATTGATGTGGCAACGGATTTCGCCTCTCACACAAAACACGACCGTGATCGCATCGATGCGGCAAGCATACTTGAACTGTCCCAGATTTTCAATCTGATCCGTAATGATCAAATCATCATTGAAGCAAGTCGAAGCAGAAAGCCCTTGCTGTTTGAACTTAGCGATTGAGATGTTATTAAAGTCCATTTGTCCGTTATGAATTTTCGATTAAACTCAAAAAGTTTCATGAAAATAACCTATTTGCAATACATTTTGTTTTGACCATTCAAGACTTCTATGCAGCAAATCTATCCGTATGGAAGATTCATCCTCCGATGACAGGCATCATCGTGGCGATAGAGAGAAGAGAAAGAAAAGAGAGCGAAAACAATCAACCCCAAACTTAACGAATACGTCAAATTTGGGGTTTCATCAGAAGCCTTTAATTGAATATCAATTCCAATTACATTTTTTGGAACCGTGTGCTGGTTGTCAATTCATTTTCACTTCCTAAGGTAACATCAACGTATTTATCTGACGGAAGTTTATATTTTGTCTCCACTCTATCGGCTTCAACCGTAAACTCGACGCCATATTTTCCAAGCGGTAAAATATTATAAAAGACACCACCAGGTTGCAACGTCTTATTGTCCACAGTGAAAGTTTTTATCAATTTACCGGAAGAATCATATTGGAAGAATAGCACTTTTGTTATTTCACCTTTAGCAAAATTATTAGTCAGATAAATAATGCCAGTAGGAGTACGAGGAGGCGCCTCCAGCTGAGTCCATTTTGTCCAAGTCGGAGCCTCAGTTAAATCACTCATAGTATAATCATGAAATTTCAAAGAGAAGTTAGTCGTATAATATGCACATTGGAAATTAAGACTTGTAATGGTAGTTTTCAACCAAAAATGAGTTACATCATTGTTTTTTGTTCTTGGGACATAAATAATGCAAGATTGATATAAATCCTGGCCATTCTGAGCAACGATAGGAGGCGCAGGGATATTCTGTTTGTCTGTCTTTGTTCTAGGAAGATTATTAAATTGGAAACCATAATGGTAGCCTGAATTAGCAGCATAGGAAAGTGCAATATCTAAATCAGATACACTCCTTGTTTGAGATTTTGTATAACTAACGCCACCTCCAATAGTTGCACTCACTTCAGCTTCTGCGCCTACTCCGGCACTCGCCTTAGGCTTATGACCTGTAGAATCAGTAACACCAATAGCAGCTTTGACTGATCCCTTTGCAGTGACAGACCAATTAAAAGAATTTGTCATTGATTCTGAATATGAAGTTGCTCCCACTGTAGTATTGGGAGTAGGATTTTCCGAACCGGATAAAGTAGGAAATAAGCCAACATTCGTTTCACTTCCATTATTATCGACTATTGAAGTTTCATAAGAAAACGAAGTAAGGTAATATCCACAAATGTATGTACTATACCCTCCATGTTTTGAAGAATAAGGTTGATGAAACATATTTGTCGAGCTTGGATTAATACTTGCATTGATTATATAATAATCTCCACTTCCGCTTTGTCCTTCAAATGCAAAAAGAGGTCTGACAGTATAACTAACAATCACTTGTCCTGTTCCAGTAAGATTATCCGGATTGGAAGATGCTAACTTATCGATTTCCTTTTCGAGTTTATAAGGAAAAGTTAGAGTAAAAACCTGAGAGCCTTCAAATGAAGTAATATCAGGCTGTACAGCATCACTGATATCATAACTAAAATTATTTTCTGCTAATTGAGTATTAATCCACGATACTAATGAGTTCAATTGTCCAGAAACGTCTGTATCGCTTTTATGACTATAAACGTATTCCTGAGAAAATGTTTCATTACCTGAAATTGCAAAAACATCCAAATCATTAATATTTGAAGGTGAAGTAATTTGCAAATCCAAATTTTCAATAAACTGCTTCAAGGATGTTTCATCCGGATCAGCAACCACAACTATTCCTCTATTATCAATTAGAGCTTTTAAGGCATCTTTATTTGCATCTAAAGAAGATGAAGTTATAAAAACGACTTGAGCATTAGAGATTGAATTTGCAGAAGTATGTATTCTTAACTTTATAGGTGTAGAAAGTACATCAGTAACATCCGAGTAAATCAACACAGAAGCATTAATTTGAACACTATCAGATAATGAAACAGGCGAATAAGCATCAGTCGTCGTTTCTTCTGAAACACCATCATTATCATCATCATGACATGATACGAGTCCGCAACAAGAAATAAAGATGAATAAGAAAAAGAATAATAATTTGGATTTCATAATTATTTGTATTAAAAGGTTGATAATTCTCAAATATAAATCAAATATTCGAAATTTGAGAAAGAAAATGATTAATTTATCATAATAGGGGAAATTATAATGATGAGCATAATCCGATGAAATACGAAAACAATCAACCCCAAACTTAACGAATACGTCAAATTTGGGGTTTCATCAGAAGCTTTGAGGCTTCCTGCGGAAAGACAGGGATTCGAACCCTGGGAACAGTTACCCGTTCACCGCATTTCGAGTGCGGCCCGATCGACCACTCCGGCATCTTTCCTGGTCAATTTTTTCCGATTGCGGTGCAAATGTAAGAGTTTTATGGAAGAAACGAAAAGTAAAAAGAAAAAAAGAAGGCATCCGTTTTGCGAATGCCTTCTTATATCGTTAAACCGTGAGTTATTTGAAATAACGGTTGTATAGTCCTTCAAAGCCTTTGCCGTGACGTGCTTCATCTTTGCACATTTCATGAACCGTGTCATGAATAGCGTCAAGATTCTGCTGTTTGGCAAGAGTAGCGATGCGTTTCTTGTCTTCGCAAGCACCCTTTTCAGCTTCCATACGTTTTTTAAGATTTGTCTTGGTATCCCAAACGACTTCACCTAACAACTCTGCGAAACGTGAAGCATGGTCTGCTTCTTCGTATGCATAACGTTTGAAGGCTTCAGCGATTTCAGGATAGCCTTCTCGATCAGCCTGACGGCTCATCGCTAAATACATACCTACTTCTGAGCATTCGCCCGTGAAATGCGCTCTCAGTCCATCAAGTATCTCCGGATCGACGCCTTTAGCTATGCCAATGACATGCTCGTCAGCGAAGGTAAGGGCTCCCGTCTCCTCCTCCAGAAGCTTGAACTTACTTGCCGGTTGTTTACACTGCGGACAGAACTTCGGGGGTTCTTCACCTTCCCATACATAACCGCACACGGTGCAAATCCATTTTTTCTTCATACTCTATTGTTTTATAAGTTGATACTATAACCTGCTGCTGGTTCGGAAAAAATCCTTGGGACATCGGCGATCCGCTGAGCAGCTCTTTTCTCTATAACTGTATTGCAAATATAAAAAATTCCAATGAGAAAAATCACACAAAAAAGTATAATTAATCTGATGAAATGGATTTATTTTTCAGCTTTCTGTGCCTGACTTTGCGGCTTCAGCCAACGATCCAGCCAACGGAAGAAGACACGTTGGAAAAGCACACCGTTCTGCGGCTGTGCAATCCAGTGACATTCATCCGGGAAGATCAGCATCTCGGCCGGTATCCCACGAAGCTTGGCTGCATTGAACGCGCTCATGCCCTGTCCGGCAAGGATTCGGTAATCCAATTCTCCGTGAGTGACGAGAATCGGCGTATCCCATTTGTCCACGAAGAGATGCGGGGAATTGGCATACGTCTTCTGAGCAATGGCATTGCTCTTATCCCAATAAGCACCACCCAGATCCCAATTGGCGAACCACATCTCTTCGGTCTCGAGATATTGCTGTTCGAGATTGAAGATTCCGGCATGTGCGATAAAAGCTTTGAAACGGTGGTTGTGATGTCCGGCAAGCCAATAAACCGAGAAGCCGCCATAACTTGCACCCACAGCACCCAGATGATCTTTATCCACATAAGGCTCTTTTGCCAACGCATCGATGGCAGAGAAATAATCCTTCATGTTCTGTCCACCGTAATCGCCGCTGATCTCTTCCAGCCATTCCTGACCGAATCCGGGAAGTCCACGACGGTTGGGCGCTACAATAATATAACCGTTGGCTGCCATAATCTGGAAATTCCAACGGAAACTCCAGAACTGACTGACGGTGCTCTGCGGTCCACCTTCGCAATAAAGTAGGGCGGGATATTTCTTGTTCTTGTCGAAATGAGGCGGATAGATCACCCAGACAAGTTCCTTCTTGCCGTCGGTTGTCGGAATCCAACGCGCTTCGGATTGTCCGACAGTCATCTGATCTTCGAGATTCTTATTCTCCCAACTGATGTTCTTGGCTTCTCCCGTCTTGGTATCTACTGAATAGACATCAGCAGGATATTCCATCGATTGACGGACGGCTGCCATCTTCTCGCCGGCCAAATCCATACTAACAAAATCGCATTTTCCGGTAGTAAGTTGCGTGATCTGCTTGTCCAAACCGACTTTCCAGATATGTGTCAAAGCCTCTTTGCAGGCAATCATGTACAGCGAACGGTTGTCGGATGCCCACTGAATCGCATCGGCATTATAATCGAAATCAGCGGTGAGATAGGTTTTCTCTCCGGAAGCCAGATCTTCTACGAAAAGACGCTTCTTGTCTGATTCATATCCGTCGCGTTCCTGGCTGATCCAAGCGATATACTTTCCGTCAGGCGAATATTGAGGCTGCGTGTCGTAACCCATCATGCCGACCGAAAGATTCTTGGTCTGCTTGGATGCTATATTATAGATGTATATGTCGGAGTTGGTGGATAAAGCATAATCCCTACCTGTTTTCTTGCGGCAGGCATAGGCGATGTTCTGTCCATCGGGACTCCAAGCCAGATCTTCAATACCGTTGAACGGCTTCATCGGACATTCATAGGGTTCACCTTTCATAATATCAACTGGTTTGCCCATTTCTCCTTTGCTATCAAAAGATGCGATGAAAGGATGCGGAACGGTCTCCACCCACACATTCCAATGTTTATACATCAAATCGTCGATGATGCGGCCTGTAGCTTTGGGAAGATCAGGGTAAACATCTTGCGTCGTTTTTCCTGATTTGATCTCATGGATAAACAGCACCTGTTTCTGATCAGGGGAAAGACGGAAAGCATCGATGTCACCATCAAAATCACTTACCTTCTTCCGATTGGAACCGTCGGCATCCATTACCCAAATCTGGGATTTACCGCTTTCCGCAGAAAGGAAGGCGATCTGCTTTCCACCATTGATCCAAACGGCATTCTGTTCGCTGGTCTTCGTCTTCGTAATCTGCTTCTTGTCAGATCCGTCCAGATTTACAGTAAAGAGTTCGCGATTGCCCTTGTTCTGTTCGATACTCATGAACGTAACGCCATAGAGCACCTTTTTAGCATCGGGCGAAAGCTTTACATCGCTCACACGAGCCATGCTGTAAAGCACTTCAGGGGTCATCACTCCGCCCGGAATTTTCATATCCGAACGGCCGATAAGCGGAGCATTATCGTCTTCTGAGGAGTTTTTTTCTTGCTGTCGGCAACCTGGCAGCAGCAAAGAGGCAATCATTACCATTGCACCAATCGATTTATTCATAACCAAATCATATATTTATTTGCGAAAATAATAATAATTCATATCTTTGCAAATAGAAAATAAGTATTTATCTAACTACTGAATATTATGAACAAAATTTGGTTATTCGGAGCTGCCACCTGTATGATTCTGGCTCTTGGCTCATGTAAACCCAAACAAAGTGCCTATAAGGCTGCCTACGAGCAGGCGAAAGAAAAAGAGACGACTGCTCCTGTAACTGCGCCTGTGGCTCAGTCACAACCTGCGCAAGACAATGATGTAGCAGAGCCTGCACCTGTTTCAAAACCGCGTACATCTAACGCTACAACTCGCACTGAGAAGATCAATGCTTATCAGGGAGAAGATGCAAGTCGTCTGAAAAGATACAGCGTAGTGATTGGTAGTTTCAAACAGAGTACGAATGCTTATTCTTTGAAAGAGAGAATGCAGAATGACGGTTATAATGCAGTGCTTGCCGAAAATGAACAAGGTATGCTTCGCGTAATCGTCTCCAGCTTTGACGACAAGGCTGACGCTGCTGCAAGTCGTGACGCCATCAAGCAGAAATATGCACCCAGTTTTCAGGATGCTTGGCTACTCGAAAAGGCTTACTAAGTTCACAGACATCTAAAACAATTGGCTTCTTCCCTATTCCACTATGAATTGGGAAGAAGCTTTTTTATGTACTATAATCTATACGGATATGCAATACAAGATCATTGACGAAGCGCTGCTTAATGCCACGACCGACTTGGCAAAAGCCAGTCCAAGACTGCGCATGAACCATAATTTCCATGAGGATCTTAACGATCCAATCAACCGGCTGCTCAATGCCATGGAACCGGACAGCTACATCCGTCCGCATCGTCATCTCACACCGCCCAAGACGGAGATTTTCCTTCTTCTTCGCGGTCGCGTTGCCCTTTTCCTCTTCGATGACCAAAGCAACATCACAAAAAAGCTGATTCTCTCTCCTAACGACGGCGTTTATGGAGCGGAGATCGAAGCAGGAATCTGGCATGCTCTGCTGGTTTTGGAAAGCGGATCTGTGGTGTACGAAGTGAAGAAAGGTCCGTTTGCACCTGTTGCTCCGGATGATTTTGCACCCTTCAGTCCGTCGGCCGACGATAAAGAGGCCGTCAAAGAATGGCTGGAGAAAATGAAGAAAGAATTGTAAGCAGGAAGATCACTTCCAATCGATGATATGATTAATCTGCGTTTCGGTGGCTTGAGGAAGAAGTCGCGAAAGATAATTCTGAAGACAGTGGAAAGATTCCTCCGCTGTATGATGGCTGCATGAGAGAATCAAAGATTTGCCGATGAGAAGCTCCGGAGTTGTGTAACGTGCAATGCCCCAACCATAAGGCTGGTTGTATTTATCCAAAAGATATTCGAAATCTACGATGATCAGATACGTTGCCATCTGAAGGCGCGTCATAATAGTATCATAACCTCCGCTACGGCGCGTTGCCTTGTTTTTTTTGTCCAGTTCCTCAACGAGGCGGGCTTCAAGATGATGCGGTTTGCGATCCTCACCGAAGCCGAGCAAAAGCTTGATCTCTTTCGAAAGCAAAGATTCATGAGCGACAACCGCATCGTAAATGGGTTTGTCGTTTACCTCAAGGAGGTTGTTGCTTGCTTGATTGGCCTCTTCATAACAATGCCTGCGATAATTGACCAGTTCCGGAAACCATTCCATGCTGACGAATCCGGCCTTGCCTTTGAAAAACTTTCCATAGACACACTTACCATTCCGTGCCACCGAACCTTTCCAATCCCATGGTCCTTCGTTCTCATCGGAGAACCATCGTTCGGAGGGCGTATGTTCCTCGATGGAGAAACCGCCGATCTCGTTCTTGAAGAAGGGCAGGAAGCCCATCTCTACGGCCAGTCTCTCCAAATCTTCAGAACTATACAGTTTTTGCATTGCAAAATGGGTCATTACATTTCAACCGTTTAAGCACACGTCTATTTGCTTTCCAGCAGTTTGATAATTTCCGGTTCGATCTGCTCGGGAGTCACCATCGACTCAAAACGTTGGATCTTGCTGCCATCACGACTGATCAGAAACTTCGTGAAGTTCCAGCGGATACTGTTGCCCTTGGCAAATTCGGGATTGTTCTTCTGATGAATGCCATCGAGCATCGCACCGGTCTTCTTGTCGGGATAACCTGCGAAAGGCGCCTTTGCCTTCAGATAAGTATAAAGCGGAGCCTCATCATTTCCGTTAACGTCGATCTTGGAAAATACAGGGAAGGTGACACCGTAATGAATCAGGCAGCTGTTCTTAATCTCCGTGGCGGAACCGGGTTCCTGCTCCAGAAACTGATTGCATGGGAAGCCTAAAATCATCAGACCTTTGTCTTTATACTTCTTATACAAAGCCTCCAAACCTGCATATTGCGGAGTGAAACCACACTTGGATGCGGTGTTTACGACAAGGATCACTTTGCCCCGATAACTGTCGAAGGATACGTTTGCCCCTTCGAGGGTTTTCATCTGGAACGAATAGAAAGATCCTTTTTCCTTCTGACCAGACTGCGCGAATGCAGAGGTCAATGTTATTGCCAAAGCGGCAAGAATGAATAGTATTTTCTTCATGATGAATAAAATGATTGATTTTTACACCGTAAAGGTAGAAAAAATTTACAATCTCGCCCTTACGATTCATTCCTAAAAACATTGTTGGTGTGTTTACAAATTCACAATAGGAAACAGCATCTTTTCCGGTTCGAATAAACTCAATCTTTCACTATAAAGACAAATCCATATTGGGGGATCATCATCATTTAATTTAATTATTACCGTTAAGACGGAAATCGTTCTACTTTTGCCAGATAACAAATGATTCTACAAAGAGCGCTTAAACACACAAACGGAAGAAAAAACACAACATGCCCACTTTACAAGTTGATAAATGCTTCTTACATGAGTAAAAATGCCAATATAATTTATAAAATGTTTCCTGCATGGGTGAAAGTACCAATATAACTTCTAAAATGCTTCCTGCACTGGTGAAAGTGTGAATATAACTTCTAAAAAGCTTCCTGCACTGGTGAAAGTACCAATATAACTTCTAAAAAACTTCCTGCACTGGTGAAAGTGCCAATATAACTTCTAAAAAGCTTCCTGCACTGGTGAAAGTACGAATATAACTTCTAAAAAGCTTCCTGCACTGGTGAAACGACTTTTTGAGGCCGTTTTAAGTGTTTCGCCCGGTGAAATGATTGAATTTCATCATTTCTTTGACAGATTTAGGATAAGCCATATTCGATTTCAAAAAAGAAAGGCCAGCAAGAAAGATTCCTGCCGGCCTTTTCTAATGTAAATATGAAACGAGTATTACTTTTTCAATTCCTTGATACGGATATTGCGGAACTCGACAGGTGAACCATGGCCGAGGAATGCAATATGACCGCTCTTGTTGAACAGACCCGGATGCTCTTCATGATCGGGCGTACCGTCCTTCGTAGCTTCGCGGATGTTACCTTCCGTAATAACTTGTCCATTGACAGTCACACGAATGTTGTCGCCGTTGGCGTAAATCTCTTCCGTATTCCATTCGCCGGCAGGTTTGAATGCACTGTGGTGATCAGGCTTTGCAGCGATGATGCCATAAACGGAACCATGATGCTGCAGCGGAGTGATGTCTTTGTAGATCGGATTCTCGCAATCGAGGATCTGGACTTCCATGCCGACATAAGCAGCGTCTCCTGTCATCGGAGTACGGATTCCGACACCGTTGTTGGCTCCTGGCGTGAGCTTGAAGTCGAAACGATAGATGAAGTTCGAGAACTCCTTCTTTGTATAGAGGTTTCCACCATAAGCCTTGCTCGGATCCATGGCAATGCAACCATTACGCAGCGTATAATCTACGAGGTTTCCAGTCCATTCGTTCATGTTCGTACCGTCGAAGAGCACTTTGTAACCCTCCTTCTGTTCTTCCGGAGAAAGCGTGAAAGGTTCGGGCGTATTCAACTCCTTAACATAGATGTCGCGATAATAGACCTTGCTACCATGAGCCTGGATCTCGATATCTTCGATGGAAGGAATGGGCAGATTGTGATCCCAATAGTTGTCGAGGATTACATCATCTACAACCTTCTCGCCATTGAGAACCACCGTTACGCGGTCGCCCACCATGCGGATAAAGAAGGAATTCCATTCGCCCAATTTGTTATCAGCCACTTTCGTCGGCTTGCTTGGATTGGCGAAGTTGTTGTAAAGTCCGCCGGAACCAACCTGTGCACCTACATTGACACGAGCTGTATCCCAAATCTGAACCTGTGGCGTGCCACGCAGATAAACGCCGGCGTCAGCTTCCGGTCCTGCCGGATCAAGCATCCAATCGACATACATCTCGAAGTCGCGGTATTTCTTAACCGTGCAGATATTATCATAACCACTTCCGACGAAGGTCAACATGCCGTTTTCAACCTTCCAGTCGCGAGCCATTGACTCATCGGCTTTGGCCTGTTCTTTGGCAAGTTCTTCGGGCTTCAGTTGAGCACGTTTGAAAGGATTATCATTCGGAGAAGCCAGCAAACCTTTCCAACCCGTCAGATCCTTACCGTTGAAGATAGAGACGAAACCTGTTTCATCCGGCATCTCAGCCAACTGTTTGCGCAGAGCCTGCTTCAGATAATCGGCATCTTTGTCTGTCAGGACAGACATGGATTTATTGATCAGCGCCTTTACGTTATTTCCCGTATATTCCTTACTACTCAAAGCAATCTGAGTGACAGCCATAGCAGCGGCCTGCTGTGTTCCAGGATTATCCAAATAGTTGCTTGCAAAAAGCAAACCTTGGAAAGCGCCCGTTCCACTCATAATGTTGAGGATGCGGTTCTTCTGAGCGTCGGTCTTGGCAACCGTCATAGCATCACGCAAAGCAAGTACACGGTTTTCACCAGTAGCCATCAGTGATGTAATGGCGAGATCACGATCGAAGGCACGATCGAAATATTCGGAAGCCGATGCATCACGACAAACGTCAAGCAGATAATGCAGAGACTCTTTGTCTTTCCAGCTCAGCAAAGCGTTGAAAGCAGATTCGCGCGTCGCACCCGTACTTTCCTTGAAAGCTTTGGCAATCACTGGAAGCACTTTCATATCGCCCGTCGAAGCCAAAACCGGATAATAAAGGTAGGCATTCTGTCCGGCTTGCAGCATACGGCTGTTAACCGCGGCAGAGCGATCCGCAATCGGTTTCTGTGATAATGTAGCAGACACAGCCTCTTGCAACGGAGCAACAGCAGAAGCATCGGCTGTCTCAAGCATGCCGCACATCAGCGTGAAATCCTTTTCTGTGACAACACTCTTCAAAGCCTTATAAGCCGCAGCCTTAACAGCCGGTGACGTTGCCTTGGTCTGTTCGATGACATTATTCAGATTGGCATCAGCCATGCGAAGAGCCAGCAGGTCAAGTCCGGCGATCTTACCGGAATCGGTAGCCAGCTTCAGCGTCTTGGCAACCTCAACATCAATGTCACCCTTGAAAGCAGCCAGTGCATCTTTTCCTAAAGCAATCGTAGCTCCATCCTTGCTGGTGAGCAGTTGTGCGATAGAAGGAATCACCTGCGTGTCGCCCATTTTCACCAAAGCCCAGACAGCTGCTGTCTTCACTCCGAAATCCTTACCCTTTAACTGTTTCAACAAAGCCTGACGCAGCGGAAGATCGAAACGGATGTCGAGATTCTTCAGCATATCGTGATGAGCAGGCTGAACGCTTTCACGTCCGAGCCAGTTGATGATATCTGTTTTGGAAGCCGGTTTAGCTTTGAGCATCGTCTTGGCGATTTCTGTGTAGAATGCCTGATCGGCGAAGTCGGAAGCATAACGAAGGGCTGCATTGCGATACTGGATGTTGTTGTCCTTCATCGCTGCGATAGCCAGCTTGCCGGCAGCATCTTTCGAACTGCTCATCATCATGATCTGCAAAGCTGCTTCGCGCGTCTGCAACATACCGGCTTTAGCTGCATCGATCTGCAACTGAGCGGCAGCAGCATAAGCGGATTTTGCATCGCCCTTTTCTGCGATTCGTTTGAGGAGAGCGATATAAGCTTCGTTGGCTCCACTCTTATCAAATGTATAGTTGGCAGCTTTGGCAGCAGTGGAAAGAGCCGGCATTGAAGCATTCGATCCCACGCGGCTGAGCGCATAAAGCACCTCTTTCTGCATGAATTCGTCGTTCGAGCCGATCATCTGAATCAGCGTCTGTTCTGCATCGGAAGCACCTGTCTCGGCAATGGCCTTAACGAGATCCTTCTGTGTCTTGTCCTGTTTCAAAGCATTAACCAGAACCTCTTTTGCCTTTGCCGTATTGATTCTCGCCAAAGCACGAGCAGCCGGTCCGACAAGAACCTGCGTGTTCAGACAGTTGGTAAGAGTAGGCACGCTTTCGTCGCCACCCAGATTCTGCAACTGCTTAATGAGGAAGCGGCAGGTGTACGTATTGGCAGGAGCTTTGTCTCCATCCTTATACTCTTTAGGGAAATTGGCAGAGAGGCTGGCAATCGCCTTGCAGTAGGACTGAGCTACTGACTGGCGAAGAGCATCTCTTCCTTGCTCAGAAGCATAGTTGGTCAATCCGCTGATGGCATACTCCACCTGAGCATTGCGCTCTTCGGCAGACGAAGCGAGACGCGTAACCAACATCTGTATGCCTTCATCGCCCGTTTTGCTCAAATCGCTGATCAGATTGTTGTAGTTGTCCTGCTGGACAGCGGGCATCTGAGCAAGTACGTCGGCCACCGTCGTTTTCACGGTACGGTTTTGCGGCGTTTGGGCCATTATCATAGTGCTGCACAATAACAGAGCAGCCAGTGACATAAATTTCTTTATCATGATTCTTCTTTTGTTAGCTTGTGAATAATGTTTAGATGTTCCAAGGTGCGCGCATCGGTTGATTGATCAGACGATTGGCAGCGTCGTCATCCTTGAATTCAAGTTTCACAGGATCAAAATGGAGCGTGCGGTTCAGACGAAGTGCACATCCGCCCATATTGACGATGGTAGCCGAACGGAATCCGTTGCGTTCGTTGAGCGCAAACGGCTGGCGTGTCTTAACGGCCGTAATGAAATCGGTCATCTGCGGAGCCGGTTCGGGGAATTCAGCCAGTTTCTTCTGCCAATCAGGAATGTCGCATACAAAGTTCTTATAGACATTGCCTTTAGGTCCATGAATGTAAGGCGTATTAGGATCTCCGAAATCGCCGCCCCAAAGAATGATCTGGCAGCCATCTTCGTAGGTATATTTGATCTGACGCCACGTACCGACTGCATCAGGATGCTGCTGCGGAGCGTCCACTTCGACCGTGATCGGACTGGTCTCGTCCTTGTCGAGCAGATACTGCACAGGATCCAGATAATGCTGGCCCATATCGCCCAGGCCACCTGAATCATAATCCCAATAGCCACGGAAAGTCTGGTGAACGCGGTGCGAATTGTAAGGCTTGTAAGGAGCCGGTCCTAACCAGAAGTTATAATCAAGCTCAGAAGGAATCGGTTGTTCCTCGAGATGTTCTTTTCCTACCCAATAAAATTTCCAGTCGAAACCTGTATGTTTGCTGACGGTAACTGTCAAAGGCCAGCCCAGCAGTCCGCTCATGATAAGCTTCTTCAACGGATGAACCGTCGTTCCGAGTCCGTAGAAATCATCTGCAAAACGGAACCAAGTGTTCAGACGGAAAATGCGGTTGTACTGTTTCATGGCTTCCATCACTCTCTTACCTTCGCCGATGGTACGTGTCATTGGCTTCTCACACCAAATATCTTTGCCCTGTTTGGCAGCTTCCACCGACATGGTTCCATGCCAGTGCGGAGGCGTAGCAATATGCACGATGTCCACATTCGGATCGGCAATCAGCTCACGATAATCATGGTAAGCAGCAATCTTCTCTTTTACAAGATTCAAACCATTCTGCAAATGGTTCTTATCTACATCGCAGACAGCAACCAAACGAGTACCACCCAGATTCACATGGCCACAACCCATGCTTCCGGTTCCGATAATACCTTTCGTAAGTTGATCACTCGGTGCAATAAGACCATTTCCAAGCACATTGCGTGGTACAATGGTAAAAAGCGCCACTCCACCCAAAGTTTTTAGGAAATTTCTTCTATTTGTTCTCATAGTAATAAATGTATATGTGTATAGGTGACAATTTATCTTTTTCTTATGAAAATTTTCACAAATATAAGGACATATAATCATATATACAATGTTTTTTAGCCCCTAATTACTCTCAATTTGAAAAAATGTAGGATTATCTGTCCCGGTGACATCATTCATTTCTTTTCGAGCCCGAATGCTCCTGGATTGATTCCGAACGTATGTTCATCGAAAAAAGATATAATGACAGAAACAGGTACCGATTCATTGACCTTTACCATATAACTTCCTAACAAATAATACTTTAATAACAGTCATTACGATCGATTAGCCAATGCCCCCTGCCTTTTTCAACGAAAGAACCGTGCAATGTCTAAGGAAATAAAAATATTCAACCATGGTTAAATATTATTTTGACTACTGTGCGAAGGTCCGCGGGATACTATGAAAAAAAGTTTTAACCATGGTTGAAATATTTTTTCACAGTATGTCAAACGGGACGTTCTTTATGAATTTGGGATAAACATAAAAAAGGAGCTGCATCAATTGACGCAGCTCCAATATTTTTTATAAATAGATTCGATCAAACGATCTTGTTCGTAGCCGTATCCGGAAAGACGACCGCAGGTTTGAATGTCTTGGCTTCTTCAAAATCCATCAACGCATAAGCCATGATGATAATCACGTCGCCAACCTGACATTTGCGAGCAGCACCACCGTTGAGACAGATAACGCCCGATCCGCGCTTCCCTTTGATTACATAAGTTTCAAACCGTTCGCCATTGTTGTTGTCAACGATCGCTACCTTTTCATTCGGGAGGAGATTAGCGGCATCCATGAGATCCTCATCGATAGTGATACTACCGATGTAGTTGAGATCAGCTTCCGTCACTGTTACTCTGTGAATCTTCGATTTAACTATTTCTACCAACATTGTTCAATCGTTTGGGCAGCTCGAAGCTGCTTATTTAGTATTTGATGTTGTCTATCAAACGAACATCTCCGCAAAATACGGTGATGCATCCAACAGGATAATCCGTGTCATTCCATTTGTCAATCGATACCAATGAGTTGCCGTCGACGATTTCATAGTATTCAACACGCATTTCAGGACATGCGTTAAGGGTGTTGATCACATATTCCTTCACCTCTTTAACGCTCTTTTCGGGTGCAAATTTACGACTTTCTTTTAACGTACGGGCAATTAATGGAGCTTTTTGACGAAGTTCTGGCGTCAATCTGCTGTTTCTGCTGCTCAATGCCAAACCATCGGCTTCACGAACGATCGGACACGGATTGATCTTGACCTTGATTCCCAACTGCTTCACCATTGCTTTGATGACAGCAATCTGCTGGAAGTCTTTTTCGCCAAAATAAGCATTATCAGGTTCTACGGCATAAAAGAGTTTGCTGACAATCTGACAAACACCATTGAAATGACCGGGACGACGAGCACCTTCCATCACTTCCTGCACCGTACCCAGACTGAATGTTCTCGTGTCAGGTTCGGGATACATCTCCTCAACGGAAGGAGCGAAAAGAATATCACACTTTGCGGCTTCCAACAATGCGCTGTCTTGGTCAAGCGTATGAGGATATGTTTCAAGATCATGCTTGTCATTGAACTGTGTCGGATTGACAAAATCACTGACTACACAGATGCCATTCTCTTTTGCACAACGATTCACCAAACTGATATGGCCGGCATGCAAAGCGCCCATTGTAGGGACAAGTCCAATCTGTTTGCCTTTCTCTCGTTCAGCAGCTAAAATGCTTTTCAGCTCTTTGATACTTTTTACTATTTTCATCAGACAGTTTCTTAAAGACGGTGCAAAACAACTAAATAAATACGTCAAAAGAAAGAGAATTATTATCTTTTTGATATTTATCTCTATTTGCATGACTCGTTACGAGCACGCATTCCAAACGTACGAATAGCCTTGTTATGGGCCCTAATTGGCTGATTTTTATATACTGAGATATCAAGCTTGATAGGATGAATATGGGATTAAAAATTCAAAAGTATTAGAAATAGCGCGATATTTTTACTACCTTTGTACCGATAAATAAAAGATTATAGAATGGATGCCAAAAAGATTTTGTTCATTGCTCAAGAAATAACACCTTACCTCCCAGAAACGGAAATATCTCGGATATGCCGTAATCTTCCCCAAGGTATTCAAGAGCGTGGCCGTGAGATCAGAACATTCATGCCAAAATTTGGATATATCAACGAGCGCCGCAACCAGCTGCACGAAGTGATACGTCTTTCCGGAATGAATCTGATTATTGAAGATACCGATCATCCTCTGATCATTAAGGTAGCTTCTATCCAATCTGCCAGAATGCAGGTCTATTTCATAGACAATGACGATTTCTTCCAGCGTAAAGCCGGCATCGCTGATGCCAAAGGCAACGAATATGAAGACAATGACGAACGTGCCATCTTCTATGTCCGCGGTGTCCTTGAGACGGTGAAGAAACTGCGCTGGATCCCTGATGTAATCCATTGTCACGGTTGGATGTCCGACTTGGCCGCCGTTTATGTAAAACGCAACTATGCCGACGATCCCTGTTTACGTAATGCCAAAGTTATCTGTTCCATCTATGATGACGCCTTCAAGAGCAAGCTCAACACAGCAATGCCGGGCAAACTGAAATCGAATGGCGTTACAGATAAGGATTTGGCACTTCTGAAAAACGACACGGGTTTCATTCCCTATATGAAATTGGCAATAGACTTTTCAGACGGAATCATTCAAGGCAGCCAGCAGATCGATCCGGCACTTTCCGAATATATCGCATCGAAAAAAAGTACTCCATTCCTTCCTTATCAGACTGAAGATACCTATATCGATGCTTACAATCAATTTTATGACAAGATAATGGGTGTATAACAACTTACTATTGCCTATGAGAATGAAGAATATTTTAGGTCTGTGCATGGGATGCGCACTCCTAATCGGATGTGGTGATGATACGAGTCTGGTGGGTCCAAGCATACAACCTACAGGCGATCAAATTGCTGTATATATTGATACGTTCCAAATGCAGGCCTCAACGGTTCTGCTCGATTCGATCTATGTCCGTACGACAACCGGACAATTGGGAGAAATGGAAGATCCTCTTTATGGAACAATAAAATCTGATTTCTTATGTCAGTTCTATTGTCCTGCCAATTTCACTTTCGAACATACTCCTATTGACGGAAAGATCGATTCAGTGGATTTCAGAATCTATTATACGGATCCTAAAAGAACATCCACGACGGCTTCCTACAATCACAACGGTATCTTTGTCGGTGATTCTCTGGTTCCGATGCGTGCTGAAATTTTCCAACTCACATCCACTCTTGACAGGAACTTCTATTCCAACGTTGATCCTTCCAGGTATTGCGATTTGAAGCATTCGCTGGGTAGAAAGACCTACGTCGCTTATGATCGTTCTGTTTCAGATTCATTAAGGGCGACGACCTCTTTTGTTCCCAAGATTTTGATCCGCATGCCACAGTCATTCGGTCAGAAATTCTATGAAGAGACGATTAATAATCCCTCTTCTTTTGCGAGCCAGGATGCTTTCAATAAATTCTTCCCGGGATTATACGTGACAACGACCTATGGAAGCGGCAACATCATTTCCGTTTCAAGTGCAGAACTGAACATCTATTATCGTTATTACACGAAAGGTAGCTCCGGACAGGATTCAATCGTCAACACAGGTGAATACTTCAATGTAACCAAAGAGGTCATCCAGCTGAATCGTTTCAAGAATGCAAACTTAGCTCCCATCTTAGCAGCTAACGACACCTATACTTACATCAAAACTCCCGCAGGAGTTTGTACGAAATTTGTCTTACCAACCAAAGAAATAGCAGCTAAAGAAAGCGGTCGCATTTTCAACGACCTTCCTCTTACGCTCAAAGCTATGCCTCAGGAAAACTGGAAGTATGCCATGACGCCACCTCAATATCTGTTACTCATTCCTGCCGATTCGGTAAAAACATTCTTTGAGAGCAACAGTGTCGAAGATAGTCAGACCAAATTCCTCACCTCATCAGGTTATGATGCTTCTACGCGTAGCTATACATTTGGGAATATAAGCAATCTGATACAAAATCAAATCGACAAACATCCCGATAAGGATTTGGAAGTTTATATTATTCCAGTAGAACGCACGACATCAACGACAAGCAGTTATTATAGCACCTCGACCTATACTTCCAAATTGGAAAACTATATTTCACCATCGGGAGTTAAATTATTGAAGAGCAACGATGCAATGAGGCTAATCATCACATCGAGCAAGTACGCGAAATAATCATTTGCCCACTTGAGGCATATCATAAAAAAGGCTGCATCGGAAAATGCAGCCTTTTTATTTATCATGTGAAAATCATTTGGATGATTTCTTAGCGGGAGCTTTTACAGGCTTCGCTTCTTCTGACTTTACAGCTTTAGGTTTTACAGAAGGTTCTGCCTTGGTTGTCTTTTCAAGTTTCTCGGCTTTTCTTTTATACTTATCCAATTCCTTTTGCAGGTTTTCGATCTCTTCACCTTGATTTTTAATCTGTGTAATCAACGGATTGAGTTCCTCATCTTCAAGATTTTCTGGGAACTGAGCATTGACGCGCAATGAAAAATCTGCTAAGACATTCATATAGTTGATGAAGGCTTCGTACGGATTATCATACGGGCTGAAGTTATCTTTCCCAGGATGTTTCGTATTCATATAATAGAAATGATCACTGCTTTGCAGATAATACCAGTCTTGACGAATTCGGCGCGGTTCACACATGCGGACGCGTTCACCCATCTCACAGATTTTCCGGAATGCTTCCTGCTGAAGAATGTTACCTAACCACGAACTTGTATCACGTTCTTCATCAACCCAAGACATTGGATAGGGAACAGAAATCATGTCGACTGGTTTCATGAGTGTGAAGATTTCGGAAGGCAGAGAAAATCCGATATTCTTTTCTGCAGCAAAACGTGGAAGAGCTTTGAAGAAATCAAAGATTCCAGTAGAAGCTGAATGCAAAGTTCCGAACACTTCATAATTCATAAATAGATTGATGATTTGCTCGCTCTCCGGCGTTGATGCAATCCATGAAATGAACTTATCAGCAGTCAATGGGTATTCATTCCAGCTGTAATCACTAAAACGATCAGACAGATCCTCGCTGAACAGATCATTCTTGAGAAGCAGACTCAACTTGGGTTCGACACAAGACGAATACATGTAATTCGGACTCTTCCAACCCAGAATATGTTTGGCACCTTCTGTAAGCATACCATGATAACCCATCTCATAAACCAATTCAGAGATTTCATCGGAATAAATCAGTTCCGTATTACGGAAGACTTTGGGTTTAACTCCAAAGAGTGTCTTGATTTTCTCTTCCTGTTTCTTCACCTGATGCTTGAATTCGTCTGGATCTCCTAAAGAGGATAATGAATGCGCATACGTTTCTGCAAGGAACTCTACGTTCCCGGAAGCAGCCAGTTCCTTGAAACTGTCTATCACTTCAGGCGTATAAATCTCCATCTGTTCCAATGCTACTCCTGATATGGAATAAGCCACTTTAAACTTTCCGCCACTATTCTTGATCATCTCAAGAATCATTCTGTTAGCAGGCAAATAGCTTTGCTCGGCAATTCTATGGATAATCTCCTCATTCTGGAAATCATCATAGTAATAATGATCGTTACCTATATCAAAGAAACGATATCTTTTCAGACGGAACGGCTGATGAATCTGAAAATAAAAACAAATCGTTTTCATATTATTGTTGTTTTATTATTGTCTATTTTCTGTTTGCTAACACCATATCATAGATTCTACGCACTTTTTGACCGGCATATTCCCACTTGATATTATCGACCTCCTTCTTCCCTTCTGTCTTGAGGAATTCATGAAGAGCCGGATAAGTAATGATGGAATACATCGAATCGGCCAAAGCATCTATGTCCCAATAGTCAACCTTCACAGCATAATATAGAATCTCTGCACACCCTGACTGTTTGGAAATAATACTGGGAACACCGCACTGCATCGCCTCGAGAGGAGAGATACCAAATGGTTCCGAAACCGAAGGCATGACATAAACATCGCTTGCTTTGAGTACCTCATAAACCTGCTTTCCTCTCATAAATCCGGTAAAGTGGAAACGGTCTGAGATATTGCGGGAAGCAACCAGACGAATCATCTGATCCATCATGTCACCACTGCCCGCCATAACGAAACGTACATGTTTAGAACGTTGCAATACTTTCGCAGCAGCTTCGACAAAGTATTCCGGACCTTTCTGCATTGTGATACGACCCAAGAAAGTAATTACCTTGTCTTTCACGCCCTTCTTATCCGGGATAGCAAGAATATCAGGACTCAACGGAGTTACGGCGTTGTGAACGGTCGTAACCTTGGCAGGATCCTGATAGTATTTATCAATGACTGTACGTCGAGTCAGCTCACTGACCGTCATAATGTGATCTGCATGATCCATACCATCCTTCTCTATGGCATAGACTTGCGGATTGACCTTGCCTCTACTTCTATCGTAATCGGTAGCATGAACATGGAGAACCAATGGCTTGCCACTGACGTTCTTCGCATGAATCCCAGCCGGATAGGTCAGCCAGTCGTGAGCATGGATGATATCATATTCTTCCGTACGGGCTACGACACCTGCAACGATGGAATAGTTATTGATCTCCTCCATCAGATTATCCGGATAACGGCCGGAAAACTCAATGCAGCCCAGATCGTTTACGTGGCGATAGGAAAAATCAGCATAGATATGATCACGAAACTTGAAATAGTCCTCTGCTTTCATTCCCACTTCAGACAAGCGACTTTGAACGTAATCATAGTTTGCATCCTTCCAAACGATAGGGACATTGTTCATTCCTATAATTTTCAGGAAACTCTGATCCTCATCTCCCCAAGGTTTAGGAATACAAAACGTGATTTGCATATCAGACTGCAAGGACATGCCTTTCGTCAGTCCGTAACTTGCAGTTCCTAATCCACCTAAGATATGAGGAGGAAATTCCCAACCAAACATTAATGCTTTCATAACGGTATCAGGTTTTAATCAACATCATACTTTTTCAACAAATCCAATATTCGAAGAATTGCCGCCACATTCATTGCAAAAGAGACAGCACCACGTCCCGTAAACGGTGGATTACCATCGAAAAGTTCCGGGATAGTTCCTATGCAATGAAGAGACATCTCCTCTTCTAGACTGATTAATCTTCTTTCCGCAAAAGCGACTCCACTGTTGCCGAACACCCTCAGATAGGCCTCTAGATAGGCGCCGAGCAACCATGGCCAGGCTGTGCCTTGATGGTAAGCCAGATCCCGTTCGTACTGAGGACCTACATAATAGGGTTTGTAGCCTTCACTCTTAGGACTCAATGAACGAACTCCCTTTGGTGTCAAGAGTTCCTTCGTTACAAAATCCACAACACCTCGCTTCTGCATTCTCGTCAAAGGAGAATAAGCCAAAGCCACTGCGAAAATCATATTAGGACGGACGCTCCAATCGACAATCGACCCATTGACGGAATCGAACAGATAATTATATCCGTTGACAAAAGTCTCTGGAAACGATTTATCCAGCTGACCAATCATCTTAACGATATTTTCAGGCGTTTTGTCACCCATCATTTCACGATAGAAACAGAGCGCATTATACCAAAGGGCGTTGAACTCCACAATATATCCGGAACGCGGAACGACCGGCTTGCCGTTGATGGTTGAATTCATCCAAGTGATCGCCTTATCACGACCTTCTGCAAAGAGAAGTCCGTTGAACATCACTTTTGTATAAGGATGCTTCTGCCCGATAAAATAGTTGATGATTTCCGTGATGAGATCACCATATAATTGACGAGCCTCGTCCATTCCCTGATCTTTGGCGTATTGTTGGATAGCCCAAATAGCACAAAGGGGAACGTCCGGCGGATCGATCTCGTGGATCATTTTATCCTCCGTTCCATTTGCCATGAAGTTTTGCAACGCCGGCATGGCCGTGTGCATGATCTTCTTGAATCGGACGGGATCATCTATAGATAAGGTACAACCCGGAAGCGAAAGGAACAGATCGCGCGCGCGCACTTTAAACCAGGGATAACCAGCCAGCAGATAGGCATCATCCTGCGTAGGACGAATATAGAACTGCTGAGCGGAATTCTTCAAGCAATTGAAGAAACTGGTACGCGGAGTACGTGAAGCCACCTCCTTGTCATACTCTTCCTGAAGTTGGGACGTATCGACAGGATCAATGCTTGCACTGAAGATGATGGATTCACCCTTCATGATCGGCACCTCGAAATAGCCGGGGACATAAAGATCTTCCTTGAAAGGATAACCTCGCTCCTGCTCTTTCGGGTATTCGATACCGAAATACCAGTTGGGTGAATAGATAAACTTCACATTCTTGTTGAACTGCATGTAAAGATCGGGATAACCGGCATACATGCAGGTGCGGATACCATTCTCCACTTCCGTATAGTTCTGGTTGACATTTCCATTTGCCTGCGTCAAGTCATTGACACTGCGGAAAGCAAGGAACGGACGGAAACGAAGTGTCGTTTCCGAATGGGCATCCTCAAGCGTGTACTTGATCATGATCTGATTGGAATAGACCGAGAAGACCTTCTCTTTGGAGAGAATCACTCCGCCTACCCGATAGACCGTACGGGGAACTGTGTCCGTATTGTATTCACGGATATATTTATGTCCCTTCGGACTAAAGTTGTCTCCGGAATATTTATGAACACCCAGATTAAACTCTGCTCCATGCTGGATGACGGTCTCATCTAATGATGAAAGTAGAACATGATTGTCGTCGTCTAGGGAGGGAACAGGTATTACCAGCAATCCATGGTATTTACGTGTATTACAATCAACGACTGTCGTGCAGTGATAGGCTCCTTGCCGATTGGTTCGAAGCACCTCTCTGCTTAACGACTCCTGGAGGTTGATCATGACCGTTTTATCAAATTTCAGATAGCTCATCTCTTGTTGACGTTTATAGTTGTCCTTGATGTTTAGAAAGAAATAACTAATGCTCAAATATAAAGCTATATTTTAGAAAAAACAAGAACAGTACCTAAAAAAACGAGAAATGCTCCAATCAGAACGCCGAACGGATATCAATACCTTTATCCTGTTTAGCGATCTCAGCCAGCTTATGCATGCGATTGCGAACCTTTCCCTTAATGAATTCCGGGACGTTGTAGGACTTCATCAGACGGTCGTAATAGCGTGTATCCTTCTGCGGAAGGAGAAAGGCTTTGGACACGTTACCCTGGTCATCCACATGAGCGAAGAAGGGACGCGTATATAATCCGTCAAGACGGCGGCTGCTGAAGACAAACCAATGGCTGTTGCTACACCAGGAGTGATAACTTTCCACGTTGTTGCTGTTGGCAGCTGTGAGCGGATAGAGATTTCCTGATTTCAAATCGATCATGTATAGATCTGCATCCTTATGCCAGATGCTGAAATTGCCATAATTGGAGACGGTGAACAGAAGATATTTGCCGTCAGGCGAAACTCTGGGGAACGAAGCACTCCGACCTTGTCTGGATGCACTGAAAAGCGTATCCACGGTCTGCCCGAAAGTGTGCGTGGCAGGATCGAAGGAGACGGAACAGATGCTGTATTTCTCTTCGGCATAGCCTTGCGGCATCGGACGTGCGGGAGCAGAACAGAAAAAGAGTCGTCTGCCATCGGGTGAAAAGGTCGGGAAGGTCTCGAAACAGTCGCTGCGACTTACGATACTATCCGAATAGACAAGATGAGCCTGCGTGTCATAGACAACCACATCGGAGGCTTTGTCGAATACTTCAATGCGATTGCGATCGTTCTGGTGGAACGACTGACTAATGTCGTTGACCGAAAAGGCCACATATCGTCCGCCGGGATGCCATGACGGATAAACGAGCGCAGAGATCGTCTTATCGGTCTTCGTGTTGAGCTTCTCTATCTTATTGCCGTCGATCAGATAGGTGCCACCGTTCTTGCCACGCATGTGGAAAAGCATCTTATCGGGATTCTGCATGCAAAAGGAATGGCAGTTCATGCAGTTCCGGTCAGAAAGACGGTTTTCCATGATGGGCGACTGCTTGTCGTTCTCCACATTGCACTGATAAATACCGATATTGTTCCAAAGTTCATACCCCGGATCGATGAGTCGGTAGGCGATGTAAGGATCCATTTTCTCCTTGGCCACCTCGATCGTGAAGGGCTTGTAGGCAATCCAGCTGCCGTTTTGCGCATAGACGGTCACCTTCAGTTTTCTTCCAATCGACTGACGGAGCATCTCGCCCCATTTCGAAGAAGGAATCGTGAACTGCCCACCTTTTTCCTTCAGGAGTATCTTCTGTCCACCGCATTCAATGGCAGCGATGGCATCCGAATGACGCTGAGTGAGACGGAAATTGAGCGGAGCAATGTTGGATGGTATCGTAACGAAAGTATAATCGGGAAAGATAACGGGAAGCTTGTCGCTAAGCGTCGCATCAGGCAGACTGACGGAGCAGCCGGCGAGGATCAACAGCAGAAACAGGCAGATAATATTCTTTTTCATGGCATTGTCATTTGAATGTGTAATAGAACCAATAAGAATCGCCGAACGATTGGGCGATCTCGCCTTGCAGAGAAGCCAACATGGCACGGTTCTGAAGGATGACGCGACGATAGGAATCAAAACGGTTGATGACTGCATCCGACGCGCCCAGCTGCTTCCATCGTTCCGGCTCCTTTTCATAATAGAGGACAACCGCCTCCTGGAAACTCTTCGGAAGCACCGGAAGAACTTTCGTCCCCGAATATTTCTCAATCATCTGCTTAAAGGCCTGCACATTCTTCTCGAGAAGATAACTGGTTCCAACCATCTCAATCGGCAGTTTCTCTTCGGGATGCTGTTCAGTACGCGTCAGCAGATCCGGCTCGACGCCTTCTATATAAGAGAGCTGACTAGGCGACGGCAGATTACGGCGAAGTCTTCCCAGCAGCAGATCGGCATCAACGGCACGATCGTTATTGAGGAAGCGTCGCTGCGAACGGGCCCAATCGCTATAGGCAAATGTTTTCTCCAGAATCCGGATGTATTTCTGCGCCACGGCGTAGTTGCCGAAGATCAGATTGGTCTGCACCAGACGCTTCAGGAAACGCGGATTACCAAAGCCTGGCACCGTGACATAGGCTTCGAAAGCCATCTTCTGAGCCATGGCGATCTCACCAATGGTGAAATATTCTTCGCTGAGCAGATCGGAAACGATGAAGGTCTTATCCCAAGGAAACATCAGCCCGTTCACGCCACGCTGATCGTAGGAGAACATCGAAGAGGCAAGTTCGCCCTTGTTGGCCAACGCCATATTGAGATAGTTGATGGAAAGATAGTCGTTCATCGTACCACGGCTCATGCTGATGATCTTGTCCCATTGAGCAGTGCGTGTATAATAATCGAGCTGCTTAAGGTGCATAGAGGCAGTATCCTGGTATTTCGGAATGAGATAATGGCAGAGAAGGACGAGCACCACCAACTGGACAGCAGAATCGATGACAAGCTGTTTCCGGCTCACCTCTTTCCTCTTCCTCATGAAAAAAGCGACCAGCATAATGAACAGCAGGGCAAGCCACGGAGCAAAAAGATGATGTGGCGCGATCAGTTCGTGATGGAAATAGGCTGCCGGCATGCAGGCAAAGCGAACCGTTTCAGCCCAACCTGTCTGAATGAAGATATACACCAGCACCGCCAGTTCTACAGGAGCAATAAGTACCAGATAAAAACGCGGCACATGCAGGAAACATTCGTAGAGCACGACGGCAGTCACGAACAGCGTGGCGACAGCGCCTGCAAGATAATAAAGCAGCGGCACCATCAGCACAACGGCAATCATCCGCACGCGGAATGACTTCAGATTCATGTAGAGCAGCAGGAACAGCTCAGCGATGAGGAAAGCCACCGTACCGTGATAAAGGTAGTTGACATCGAAATGAAGCATCAGGAGCGCCAGCGGAGGAAGCAGATAAAGGAGGAAAGCATCCGAAGAAGGAGCCAGCCGCCGCAGAATGCCCTGCGCAATGATTCCCGACAGCGTCAGCAAGGCAGCCGTGATCAACGCTCCGGCATAAGGGAGCGTGAAGAACTGCACGAGAAACTCTCCTGTCAACACACCGAAGCCGCCGGCTTGAGCCATCAGTCCCGCGAGGTAGCTTCCTGAAAACTGAAACAGCTGGAACTGTTCGATATAAAAGAAGTGGTACGCCTCCGTGATTTGCAGGAAAGCAAACAGCAGCACGTAAACCACGGCCCAGAAGGGAATGAATATTTTCCTCATCAGTAGTTACTTTTCATCTGTATTATAGCAAAAGAGAGGGAAGGCAAAGATGACGTGACCTTTTTCTTTTCAGTGATCTCTCGCTTTTCGCTAAAGAATTGTTTGTCAAAGGTACTCAAATAACACATTGCCTGCTTCGCTCGTCCCATTTTTTAGTTGCCTTAGCGATAACGTCCCACATCGTTCGGCTGGCGAAGACGCCGGCGACGCTCCGAATAGGTGGTGTTATAGCGCTTCTTCATGATGCGTGACAAACCGGTCAGCGTTTCCTGCCCGCACCGTTTGATAATCTCCTTTACCGGCAGATCGGTATAGCGCAGGTAATCTTCTATGCAGCGCAACTTGTATTCATTGCAGAAGTCGCGCGATGACATTCCCGTCAGAATACGTACAAACGAATTGAGGTCCTCGGGAGAAAAGCCATCTTCACAGCCAAAGTAGATCAGCGATCGATAGGGATATTCGGCACACCATCCGACAAACTGATCGAGGTAATCGATGCCCGAATGCGGTCCATTGTTCGCAATCGGCCGGTATTCGATCTCTCCGTTATCATGAAACACTCGCTCTTCTTTAAAGGGTAAAGAATAAAGCTGATCCAATGTAAATTGGGGTTTAAAGGTTGACTCCATTTTTCTATTTCTTTGTATTGCAGCGCTAATGTAAGACATATATTCCACAGTTGCAAATGCCCCGATTATTATCCGTAGGGTCACTGTTGGTAATAATCCACCCCGATTATTATCCGTAGGGTCACAGTTGGTAATAATCCACCTCGATTATTATCCGTAGGGTCACAGTTGGTAATAATTCACCTCGATTATTATCCGTAGGGTCACAGTTGGTAATAATCCACCTCGATTTTTATCCGTAGGGTCACAGTTGGTAATAATCCGATACACGAAGGATCTTATAAACCTGAAAAGAGGCTGCACCTTTCGGTACAGCCCCTTTACTTATAGAATGAGATTCATTATTTCCAGTTCGCATTCTGAACCAACAGACCCTGCATGGTAGTAATCTGAGCATCCGGAATAGGAAGTGTTACCCAATTAGAGTTGTAAACGCTGGAAGAATACTTAGAAAGATACTGTTTCTCGTAGCTGATGAAGTTGGTCAACTCGCTTTCGATGATACCCCAGCGAGCCAGGTCATACCAGCGATGTCCTTCGAGAGCCAATTCAATCTTACGTTCGAAACGAAGAGCTTGCATAGCGCCATCCTTTGTCGCGAACTGCGAAGCAGGATAGAGACCGATACGGTAGTTGGCAGCTGCATTCTCAAGCTTCTTGCCGTTGACTTTATCATCCAATACGTATGAAGAAGCACTTTCTGTCATCTCTGTACCGGATGTTGCGTTGGCATCAAACTGTTCGGCAACAGCCTTCGTATAAGAGTTAGCTGCACGTGTACGAACCATATTGACATACTGACGAGCACCGGCAGGATCGCCTGTCTCAATCAAAGCCTCAGCATACCACAACAGGACGTCGGCATAACGGATCAGGTGGAAGTTCTTTGCAGAAGAGCAAGCGGTCGTACTCAAACTCGTACTACCTCTATCAGCCTTGTTCGGGATATTCTTCTTGTTCAGATACGGACCACCGTTGGAGATATCACGAATCCAACCGTTCAAAGTCTTCGGAACAGAATAATCCAGATAAGGAGTATCGAAACGTCCGAGAGAGAAGTCAATACGAGGATCGGTATAAACCGTCAGATCTGTAACAGGAGTCGTACCCTCGATCTTAGTCAGAGGAGCTTTCTTCTGATAAGACTTGTCGAGCATAGGCAGACCATTATCATCTACGATGTAAGAATTAACCATCTCGTAAGAGGGCTGATAGAATCCCCAACCGCCGATGCCAAGAGCGCCGACCATACCGATGTGAGCCGTACCGTTGATACAGTTCGTGTTGGTCTGTGTACCGGAGATCTCCATCTGGATATCCAGAACAGATTCACCTGTCCAGTCACTGGTCTTTGCATTGTAGAGCTGATCGTAGGTGTCAGCCAGTTTGTACTTCGTACCCTTGCTGTCGCAACCGTTTGCCATGATCGTCTCGAGGAGAGATTTAACCTCAGCCCAGCGATTGGTTGTTCCGTTTGAACCGTTGTAAGGAGAAGATTCATACATCATGACTTTTGCCAGCAGAGCAGCAGCAGCCCATTTGTTTACATTACCATAGTTACCTGATTTGCTCCAGGTATCCGGCAGATTCTCATACGCGAATTTCAGATCATCGATCACCTTGTCCCAAATGTAGATGTAGTTGCCTGAAGCGTCCACATTGGAAACCTGCGGGTTGACTGAACTTTCGTATTCGTCACTTCCTACATAAGGAATAGCAGCACCGAAGAGCTTGATTCCCTCAAAGTGCCAGAAAGCACGCATGAAACGAGCCTGAGCGACAGTTTCCGTATAGTAGTCTTTCGATTCACCTGTCAGAGCAGAAAGTTTATCCTTGATGCCCGTAGCATTGTGAATAACGACATTGGCACGGAATACACCGTTATAAACGCTCACCCACTTCGTGTTCAGATAGGTGTTACCGGAAGTGATAGCGTAGGTCTCCAAATTGGTAAACGGAGACTGGTCGGTGTACGTGGATCCTTTATTGGCGCTACCGCCCATTACGTCACCGTATGCATAATTGGAAAGAGTAGCTTCGAAGTAGCTGGTATTGTGGAAGGTTGCATACATACCTGTAAGAACCATTTCAATACCGGACTGATCGGCAAGTGCAGCTTCATCGACAGCACCGACAGGAGTAATTTCCATGAAACTACTACTGCAGGAGGACATCGAGAACATGGCAGCTACAACTGAAAATATCAATATTTTTTTCATAAATCTTAATTTTAATAGTTTACACATTTACGTTTCTCCTGACTGATTAGAACTGAACATGCAAGCCGAAGATAAACTGGCGAGGCATTCCGTAAGCACCGTAGTCGATACCTTTATTATAGTCGGTACTGTTTCCGTAACCATCATCACTTCTGACTTCAGGATCGAGTCCGTCGTAACCGGTGATTGTGAATACGTTAGAGATCTGTCCGTAGAGACGAATGCTCTCAAACTTGATCTTGCTGAGGAGCTTCTTAGGAATCGTGTATCCAAAGGTAAGAGTCTGCATACGCAGATAAGAACCGTCCTGTACATACATAGAGTTGGACTCGTTGGCAGCTTCGGTACCTTCGCCTGATGTGGTTGCCCACAACGGATATTTACCGTTAGGATTGGAAGGACTCCAAGAATTGTCGCGTCTGTCTTTTGAGTAGTTGCTCTGAAGAGCGCCGTAATAGGTGTAATACATATAGTGGCGGAACAGGTCATTGCCTACAGAGAAGTAGAGATAGGTGCCGAGATCAAATCCGTTCCAGCTGGCACTGAGGTTCAGACCGCCGGTGAAATCCGGATGCGGGTTACCGATAATGGTACGGTCAGCTGTATTGATCTTGCCATCATTATTGACATCCTTGATCTTGTAACGACCTACCCAATCTTTAGGATTCAGCTTGGCTGCATCTGTAACGGCGTACGGAAGAACCGTCTGACCGTTGTCATTGGTAAAGCTTGTAACTTCGCTTTCGCTCTTATAGATGCCTTCAACCTTGAAGCCGTAGAACATACCGATAGGTTGTCCTTCGGTGGTGATGTTGATACGGTCCAAACGGGTACTGTTAAAGATATCAGAAGAACCGAGCTTGATGACTTTGTTCTTGTAAGTAGAAATATTACCGTTGATGTTGAACGATACCTTGCCGATCTTGTCGCGCCAGCCCATGGATACATCGACACCCTTGTTCTGCATATCGCCGATGTTGATGTTAGGCTTCGTTGCATTACCTGCGAGAGCTGACCAGTTGGCAGCTACAAGCATATCGCTGGTCTTCTTGATGTAGTAGTCGAACGTTGCTGTTAAACGATTGCTGAAAGCAGTCAAGTCAAAGCCGATGTTGAACATTTTCGTTGTCTCCCATTTTGCATTGACATCGCCGAGGTTAGAGATTGCATAACCTGCCGTTGAAGCAGCGTTCGAACCGGTTCTGCCATAGAGGTAAGAGTTACCTGTTGCATACTGGAATGCGTAGTTGTAAGCACCGATATTGGAGTTACCTGTTGTACCGTAACCGGCACGCAGCTTCAAGTCGTCCATCCATTTCTTCTGTGAAGCCATGAATGCTTCGTCTGAAATACGCCATCCTAAAGATAAGGATGGGAATGTACCCCAACGATTGTTAGAACCGAACTTGGAAGCACCGTCACGACGTACAGTTGCTGTAACCAAATATTTGCCCTGATAAGAATAGTCGGCACGACCGAAGAGACCATACATCGTAGTCTTGCTCTGTGCATAACCACTGTTGCTCTGGTTGGCTGAACCACCATTGTTCAGAATCCATGTGTTCGGATTGTTTTCGAATATATAGTTGTAACGAGTACCCGAAATGTCACGGCCGAGGTTCTGTTTCATGGCCTCCATACCGAGAACGACAGTCAGGTTGTGATCCTCGTTGAACTTCTTTGTATAGGTTGCGGTGTTAGTCCACTGCCAGTTGAGACGCCAGTCGGCTGTTTCAGTGAACGTGTTCTGTGATGTACCTTCCTTATCAGCATAGATGGTGATCGGAGAGAAATCGCTGTTCCACATACCCATCAAACTTGCACTGAACTGTGAACGAACTTTCAAATCTGCGATGGGCTTAACCTCAGCGTAAACTGCTGTCTGACCGCGGAACATCTTTGACCAGTCGTTCTTCATCTGATCAGTGTACTGAACAGGTGATGTGTTACGACCTGCACCGTTGGACTGTGATCCGGCATAGTCGCCACCGATGTTGTAAATAGGAATCCAAGGCTGTGTGGTGTAAACCTTACCGAAGGTGTTACCATCACCCTGACGACCACGTTCACCGTTCATCTGCATAGCGGCCAAGTTGGTATTTTCACCGATTGACAACCATTTGTTGACATTATAGTTAGCGTTGACACGCAGTGAATAACGATCGAAGAAAGAAGACT